>Ga0268251_10000074_pt1 | contig 70860 bp, 78 predicted proteins | sample AgamicAsMae_FD_200527 | JGI IMG/M metagenome (GOLD analysis project Ga0268251, IMG submission 200527) | Agave microbial communities from Guanajuato, Mexico - As.Ma.e (v2) (version 2) | ecosystem: Host-associated > Plants > Phyllosphere > Phylloplane/Leaf | place: Guanajuato, Mexico | collected... | reverse complement strand
TAAGTACACGTATATGTACACATTATTCCGTCGCTTTGTACCACGCCTGCCAGCGATAGATATTGGTACGCAGTTCCCGCACACACTCTGCCGTTTGGGTATCCGCCTGCAGATCTTCATCACTATCCCGCCCGGCGTCATTTGCCTTGCACGGTGGGTTCATCAAATCCGGGGATATTGTTGGCCGCATCGATTGCTCGTTGCCGCAGCTGCACAGCGTGATCGTCAAAATCGCACTTAGTATGATTCGGGTCGTTAACATATTTCACCACGTCGCGGTAAATGGTCCGGTAAATCACTTTTCCTTCTGCGCTGGCCACTGCCGCTTTTTGCTCGCCAGTAGCGACGGCCTTCTCCGCCTTTTTACTCTTCGTTGCATACTCGCTGTTTACCTTGTCGCTGTGGGCGTACCAGCCTTTCAGATAACCGGCGTAATATGCACCGACAAGCAGCGCCAGCAGAACGGCCAGCGCTGACAGCTTCGATTTAATGGTCACTGGTCTATCCCCCAGCACGTTAACGCGCTTTCCTGATCACGTCGTTCAACCTGACCGTAACAGCCATCCTTCTGGCCTTTGGTCAGCCGACAGTCGCGGCCACCGTCTTTAATCCACCAGCGGATAGCCTCACATGCCTCTTTACGGTCACCGGCATTGATGCGCTTATAGAACGTCGAAGGGAAGCATTTGCCGGGGCCAATATTGTATGGGCAGAATGAAGCGATACCCGCTTTCTGTGGCTCAGTCAGTTGAACCTTGATATTCCGGTCAACCCACGCCAGAGCCTTATCTCGCTCGATGGCGTTTACCTGGTCGCATTTCGCCTGGGTAACTTTCATGCCCTGCACTACCGGCTTACCATCAACCTTCGTGGCACCACGGCAAATCGTCCAGATGTTGCTACCATCACGATACGCCGTGAGGCTATTTCCCTCTTTCTCATTCAGGAACTGATCAAGAATAACCGTCGCTGGTGCACCGGCGAGAACCAGCGCCAGCATTGCAGCGCTGAGCTTCGCCCGGGTGCTCACGGCTGGATCTCCGTTTCTTCCATAACGCGTTGTACTTTCGCAACAACCTCATCGGCCTGCGTCATATCGTGGTTATCAGATTTGCTGAGATAGTCGACCACTGCGCGGGTGCGCTGCCGATCAAGGTTGAGCCGTTCGGCGCTGGCCCGACGTTCAGAACGAATGGACTGCCGACGATCAAGCCAGCTCAGGAGGGAAATAAGAAAGCCAAGTACGGCCAGCGTCAGATAAGAAAGCTCAAGCGTTGAAATACCCAGCGCTGCGGCAACGGTTGTGATGCCGTTCCCCAGCCAGGACAACCAGTTATTTTGCGGATTCATCCTCATGCCTCACCCCGCAGGGACTGTGTGTAGTCCCGTGAGGGTAAGGCGAGAGAGTGGTCGGAATCCCGACCAAAGCAAGAACTCAGATAAGGTGGGCTATGTGAATGATGTGATGTATTATATATGCTTTCCGTAGGGGAGGTTCTATGTGGGCTTGGCTGCTTAGGTTATGGGGTGTCGTATCCATCGGCTTTCTGATTACAGGATTTCATACAGATCACAATGGATGGATTGTCCATGTTTTTGCCATCTGCGCATGGATTGCCAGCGATGCTTATTTCCTTCTTATGGAAAAGAAAAAACCCCGCTAATAAGCAGGGCATATATTTATGCGAAGTTGATAGCTTGTGCTGTTTTCACTATAACCCCGCCCTCTGTTGTCATTTCTGATTTAGAATGATAAATCCCACCAAAAGTACCAGCTCTTGGATGAGAGAGGACATTACCGATCGGGACTGATACTGTCATTAGCGTAGAAGTTCTGACCCAGTCGCTGTAAACAGTGATATCAGCCGATGCGGACGACTGGCTGAAGTCAATTCTGATTTGCTGAATTGAGTAAGCGTATGCGGCGCCTGTAGTTGCCAGTGTTGTTGAAAACGTTACGTCCCCTGTACTGGCGTCCTTAGCGAAAAGTATTAAGGAAAGATTGCCACTCCCCGCCCTGTAGAGCATAACCCCGGCATCAGAAAGCTTTTCACCGCTTACGGTAAACCCTCTGGTGGACATTAAGGTTAATCCGTATCCCTTACCTATGCTCCACTCCATGAGAATTGCAGATGACCCGCCACCTTTCGCCCCCCACGAAAACACATTACTACCGTCAGTCGCCTCTCTAGCCGGTATTAAATCCCTGGCGTTTACCGGCGCGGTTGGTGCTACGTAATAAAAAATATTCCCGGTCTTTTCAAGTAGGTTTTGGGTTTTAAATTGAACGCCTGATCTTTTCAAAATGCCAGAAACCCACCCGTCAACGAAGTCGAGATGACCGTGAAATAATCCATTCCCTAGAGCCGCAGGCGGGGATGTGTATTCTATTTTGGTAAGACCAAATGGCATTTTACCCAGAGTTATAGGCATATCTGAATAACGCTGAGTGCCATAATTATGTCCAACGTTCGGTGGAGCACCGTCATAGACAGCCACGCCATCCAAATTTTGAACAGTATTCAGAACAAGAAGGCGAGAATTATTTGTTAGCTGAGCCTGTCCGTCATTATCTATTGCTCTCCAGATGCATCCTACATCAGGGCTATCGCAATACACCCATGTTTCAAACAGACTTTTCGATAAATTAGCCGCAAGGTAAGAGTCAGGATACAAAGGATTCTTTCCAAACTTATTGTTTGCAATATCTGTCGCGTAATTTCTACCTGCAAGCGACCCCATACGAGAGTCCATATGTCCAATAGACTCTTTACCACCACCATGAACAAAAACAGTATCAGGGAAAAGATGAGCAGCCACGGCCCCTGATTGGAAATAGTGGGCAGCATCACCAAAATGCAGGCCGTCAGGCTGAACAGCGGCCCATGCATAACCGTCTGTATTGCGGTTTAGCCAGTCTTTAGTAAATTGAGATTTATCAATAAGTGGAATATTAAGTTCTTTAGAAATAGAACGCTTGGCTTCATTAATCTGGCGACTAACTTCTTTATTATCCCATCCATCACCAATAGGGCTATTATCGGTATCGACGCGATAATCAGGACCAGAAGTAACAAGTACAGGAAGAGAGCCCGTATCGATGATTTTTAACATCAATTTTAGCGTCTGAATGACATGATTATCAATTTGCGACCCTGCCGGAACGGTATCATTCAAACCAAAATCAACTAATACAATATCGCATTTCCCGAATTGGCTGTTTGTGACGGCGGCATCGTAGTTGTTATAAGCCCAGCCGTCGTCCATGTGCTTGCCAGAATACCCCGCATTGTAAACTTGAATGTTGTTGCTGTTATACATATCAATTAACAAAACACCCATACGAACAGGCCATGAGCGGGGAGACGTGGTATTGTGGTTCTGCCCTGCTGCTGTGCCATCTGGATTAGTTACGTTAGCAACCCACCCAGTTGTACCGAGTCCGTCAGTTGTGCTATCACCGTAACAGGCTATTTTTACAGTGCGGCCAGCGGCCATATAGGCCTGATATCGCTCGAGTTGAGGGATTGTTCGCCGTGAAAGTTCATTTTTTAGTTCTAAAATATCTGCGGCTACATCCAGTAAATAAGCACCCACAGTTCCTGCGGAATATGAAATATTTTTATCAAACCCCGACAGACCTGCTCCTGTCGGTTTAGCCAGTTCGATCATGACATCAGAAGCAGAACCCGAAGCAGGCAATACGGTAATGGGCTGTCCTGAGGCATTGAACGCCAGTAATTTGTTTGCGCGCTGATCTACCGGAGGGAGAGCAGAAACAGAACTTTCAGGAACCCGTAGCGCGCGTACCAGACTGACATTATCGACATAGTTCCTGGTTGCCGCATCCTGGCTGTTTACTGGATCGGCCAGATTTGAAATTCGATAACCCTCAGCGTTAAATGGGCCGCCAAAAAGTGGACGGCGCAGCGCCAGACCGAGATGTATGGCATAACGCTGGATAGCCATCCACAGACGGTCGAAGTCTTTATTGACGGTATCCGCCAGCAGATCGCCATTGTCCTGGTAATCAGTAAGCCTGTATGTTGGTACAACACGCTCCAGCATAACCACGGAACCGCTTACAGGTGGCGTTAAAAATGTCACATCACCGCCACTGACATTCCCCACTCCCGAAACGGAATAGCCGCTCGTTACGGTTGTTCCGTCGATCGTCACCTGAATATCATTGGCGCTGATGACATAGAATTCAAAGGGAAAAACGGTCGTCAGACCGTTGGCGTTATAAATGATATAGGGTGTCTGATTGGGTACCGACATAGCGCTGAACCTCGCGGCAGTTTAGTAATCGACTTCGACCTCGTGGTCTCCATCACTTAACTGCCAATGTTCGCGCGATTGTCCGGTCGGAATCCCGACCACTTTACCTATACGCACAGGTGTTGCGCTAATGGCTCCGGCACCCGAATCAATGAAGTCGTCCAGCTGGTTGGTCAGCGCCGGGTTAAAGTCCCGCATCTGGTCATACATCGGACCGTCCAGCACGTCGGTATGTGCCCACAGGAACCGCGACGACAGCGGCGCTTCAAACGCATCAAGGATACGCTTCTGCTTGTTAGTGATGCTGAATTCCTCCCGGACACCGCAACCGGTACCCTTGAGCACCTGACGCAGCAATTTACCCGCAAAGCTGCCGGGACCGTTCACCTCAACGCAGACCACCGGGATCTGATACTGCAGCACCAGCTCTTTAATCTGCATCACCTGCCCGCCTGTTATTTTGTCGTCGTTATCGCCAAACTCGGCCAGCTCTCCGATAAGCTCATGGCAAATCTGCCAGTACAAATGCCCGCGCGCGTCAGTCAGTATCAGAGAGAACGCCGAGGCGTCCGCTTTGACTTTGCCGGTTGCCACATCCCACCAGGCAACGGCACCAACGATTTGCGAATTACCTAACCACATTGAGGCGGTACGGTTTGCATAGCGGATTTGCGGCTGGATGTTGTACTCGCGGATACGGTCAGGATCAAGACGAACGTCGCCAACGGGTTTACTGTGCAACTGGTACTGGCTGTCCCATTCGTTAACGGTGCGACATTCTTTACGGCGCAGCTCCAGCTCGTCGTGATCAAATCGCTCAGGCCAGGCACACCCGGCGTAGAAATCAATAACCGTGTCAGGAGCCGCGGCGAACTCTACCCCATCGGCAGTGAGTTTATAATCAACGTCCTCCACCAGCAGGCGCGCTGCCTTGTGGATGCCGACAAAAACGTACTCAGGGCGGAAGGGTAATATATAGCGCAACTGCGTGGCGTCTTTCGCCTCGATGCGTTTCTCTTTCTCAAACAGCTTGATGGTCAGGCAGTCCGCGCCCTCGGCTTCCTTTTCGTCATAAAGGCTGTCATGAGTGTGCGGCGTGCCGATGAAAAGTTTACGTCCGCCGGGGATCAGAATATGAGTCTGCTCGCTCAGACGGTAACGCAATTTTTCACGCGCTTCCGGCGTCTGGATATTGCCGGGGACTTCCACGTCGTCATTCTGCGACTCGTTAGCGCGGGCGCCGGTGACGTTCGACAGGATGCCTTTTGCGAACATGCTGGCGTTACGCATATCCAGCGAACCGTTAACCCACCACTGCTCGACCGTGCCGATCCCGTCCGGTAACATGCCTTTTGTCAGGGGGTGATTGCGTAAAACGTTCTGCGTATCGCGGCTGGTTTTGCGCGCTGTGGAATCTGATTCTGATTGATGCAGAATACGGTACTGACGATCGCAGTAGTATCGCCAGGCGTTATAAACGCCCAGTATGGTGGATTTACCGAACCCACGGAAACAGCGAAGCACCGCGAGATTCCCGCGATGCTCCAACCAGTGACAGGCTCGATAGTGGCAGTCCGGAACGTCCCAGTTCATTCGCTCCGCCCACATTAAAAAAAAGGCGAGGAACGAAATCATTTTTTACCGTTCTGCAGGCGATCGATAATAGCAGCAGCTTCCTTTTCGGCCTTAGAAACCTGCTGACCCAGTTCAAACGCTTCATCATCCTGATCAGGATTGTCCTTCGCGGTTCCTCCGCGCGTCTGCATACCGATAAGTGAATGCACCTTAATCAGCAGGGTCAGCGATGCCGCCGCGTTCTTCTTGTCCCAGTAACGATCGCCGCGTTCCTGTTTGGTCAGCTGGTCAACGCGCTTATTACCCCCCGCCCAGTTCTCAGGGTCGGCCTCTTCAAGCACGGCATCGGTGAGTTTATCGGTCAAAGCGGTTAAGCGGGTTTTGTAGTCTGCGTGCATAAAAAAGCCCTGTAGTGGTTACAGGGCTATGGTGTATGCTTTTCGAGGTCGGAATCCTGACCGTTTAAAAGGAAAGAAAATGAAGAAAAAATTAGTAACATTGTTGCTAGCTTTCCCTCTAACAACATTTGCAGCAACGAACTGTTTTAATAATCACATCAATGAAGATATGTGTAAACGGGCTGCTAATATGGCTCTAGATATTCGTCCACACTTACCTCTGACAATGTCTGATCGCGTTGAAATGTACTCTATAGAATCACAAGAAAATAAACTTATCGCTCACGTAAAAATCGATATGAGCGAAGAAGAAATACTGACAACTGCAAAGCAAAATCACATTCAACCGGGGGTGGTCAAAACCAGAATGGCCGAACAAGCTAAAAGCAACGTATGCGAAAAGAAAAATCCAATCAGCGCATTTATTAGATTGGGTGGTGAAATGCAGTACATTTACACACACCCATCAAGTAAAGTTTATAATACTATTACGATAACTTCTTGCGAATAAAATTAACGCATGCCGGGATCAACCTGATTTATCAGCGGCGCGATCCAGAACAGGTTATTCCCCGGCAGCAGCGTACGCACATTATGCAGCACCCGGTCACCAGCATCGCCATTCAGCACGCCAGCAGTAACATCGGTGATGGTATCGAGCAGACCAAACGTCGGCCCCAGGGCGGAACCAATAAAGCCGCGACTGGCGTAACGCGACTGCGTGCCTGTGCCAAACAACGCACTCAACCCCACCATGCCGCCAGAAGCCTTTTCCGCCATGTTGTTATACTCCATTAACGGGCCGAGGATGCCAGAGCGGTCGATACCTTCCAGCACTAATTTTTGTGGAGTCCAGTCGATATCCCGCTGATTGGCCGCCTGCTTTAATGCATATGTCAGCGAACCAAGCCCAATCTGGAAAGCGGTACCGTAATAAAATTGCGCGGTACCTTCCTGCAGGCCACCCAGGGTTGCGCGGTTATACGATGCGGTAGCAAAGGATTTAAACTGGAATACAGTCTTGCCAAGCGGCGTACTGGCCCACAGCGGTGTATCACCGATCCCCGGAGTAACAACGGTATTGCTCACATCTTTCAAAACCGCAGCCTGGAACACCCCCGCGACGTGCTGATCGCCCCACTTCTCAAAATTGCCAATATGCCAGCCGTCAATATTTTCGCCGTGCGCCCTGAACTCTGCCTGAATACGCGCCGCCATATTGTCGTTAATGCCGAGCTTTGCCAGGCGCTTAGTCGGGAACGCGCCGGAGAGAATGCCATCCGAGGTTATCAGGCCGTTTACCGATTTGTTCATGTCGTCGAAATGGCCCATCATCGTGAGCTTGCCGAAAGCCTCCGTAACGCGCTCCATGCCCGCTTCCACGGCGGTAGTGCGGGACGAACTGTCAACCAGATCGCCCATCGTACGGGCGCGACTGTGCAGAATGGTTTCGAGGCCGACCGCCATTTTCTTTTGTTCAGCGCGCGCGGCGAGGAACGCCGGAGATTTTGTTATCAGTGCGCCATATCCCCGTGCGATATTGCTGAAGCCGTTCACCATTACCCCGCGCGCCAGATCGGGAATTGCCGATACTGTCATACCGCCCAGTTTGGTAACAAAGTTAGCGCTACGCAGAAACGCACCGGCGCGAACAAAGAACGACGATGGGTCGTCCGGCATCCCGTAGGTGCCAACCAGACGATCGCGCAGCGCTGTAATATCGCGAATATCATTGTCGCGAGCTTTTGCCAGGCTGGCCTGCTCTGTCGGTTTTGCTCGCATGAGCGCGTCGTACTCGTCCTGAATGTCTTTGAGCTGCTTCTCCAGAGTCTTGCTGCCAAAGGTTTTTGTTAACTCAACCTCGGCGGCCGCCTCGCGGATATGACGCTGCAGCACATAGTTGGCGTCGCTTTCCAGATAATCTTTCATGAGGTTATCCGGCACGCTCAGCGTTCGCCCTTTGGTGCTGCCCGCCGATTTGACGGTAAAGACGTTGGCGAAGTCCTGCGGGATTTTAGCCCCGACAATTCTATTAATGGTGGCATCGGCGGTAATTTCTGCCTCTTCGCGAGACATGGTCTTTTCGCCCCGTGACCACCAGTCCACCAACATCTTTCTGAACTGGTCGCGCTCGTTAACGATCTTGCCGACTTTGTACACACGCGGGAAATAGCTGGTCTGGCCGATAGCTTTCAGCTCATCGTCACCAGGCAGCAGCCCTAATTTCTGCTGCGCCACTTTGACTTTATTTACCACCTGCCGCATGGCCTGCGCGGCTTCCTGCACCAGCGGGTTACTGTGCACATCGCCGCTGCGCATGGTGTTACCCACCTCCTCACGGAACGAGGCGAAACTCAGGTCGCCGACACTGGCTTTGTATTTTGTCCAGGCCTGTTTATTGGTGACGACTACCGCAGCCTCTTCCCGGCGCCAGCCACGAACCCGAGTTTCTGCAGCAACCGGCGTTTCGATACCGCGCAGATTACCCTGCAGGGTAAAATTATTCTCTGCCAGCTCGAGCGCTGTACGGCGCGAGGTCAGCGACGGCGATTCAATCAGGCGGGTTATCGGTGTGAGGTAGCTCCCTGCTTTGCGGGCTGCTTTACTGACCGCACCACCAGCAGGGGTTAAATCTTCCAGAGTGGCTTCGCTAATCCGGGCCGCACCAATGCTGCCGCCGTTGGGGAGCGATTCCGCTGCGGCATCTACCGGCGACGTTACGCGCAAATTATCCAGTGCGTCCGCAACCTCCCGCGTGGCCGCTGTTCTGACGGCTGGGGATAGCGCCGCGCCTGCGCTGGCAAAAACTCCGCTGAATAAAGCCCCTGCAGCGACGTGGGAAGCGCTTTCCCCCCATGTGCGGGTAATCTGCTGATTGTTCAGACCAATTTCACTCAGCGCGGTACCGGCTGCGCCGATAGCAACCTGCGAAGCTATGCGGGCAACGGTTCCACCCTGAGCGCCGGGAATAAACATCGATACAACAGTAACCGGATCAACAACGCCCGCCGCGATGCTGGCAAGTACCCCCTCGCCGCCAGCGTCAGCCAGTACCCGCCTGTCCTCGTTTTCATCATCAATCTGCTGTTTTAACCAGGCGGTCTCCTCCGGAGAGCGGGAATCCGCGAATGCAGATCCCCACTGTTCGTAACCGTGCAGCTCATTTTTGTCCGTGTACGGGTTGTACCCGTCCTGGCTTTCGAACTGCTTCGACGGTCGGAACATTCCTGCCAGCAGGTTATTCTGGCGAAACGCAGCCCCCCACACTGAGGGCTGATCTTCCTGTGGCTCCGGGTTCTGGCCCGAGGGCAAAGGCACATCAAAACCTGTAGGTTGTGGCAGCACACTGGCCGCCGATGTGTAACCGTTGCTGTTTTCTTCGGGCGTTGGGTAAATCGGCATTAGTCGGTACTCCATGAGAAGTAATTTTTAACACGGTTCATACGCTCGTTATGCAGCCGTTCGTACTGCTGATCAAGCGCCCGATGCTTATCTTTAAACCCACGAATTTCCTGGCCTCTGGTTAACTCGTCCTGCTCCTGCTGCTCGCGCTCTTCCTGGGATTTTTGATACGGACCCCAGTCTTCCAGCGACGGCTTCCAGCGCATGGGGCGACCGTGTTTGTCGTAGTACGGTTGAACGCCCTCTATGCCGTCTTTATCCCTGGTGCGAACCATGATGGCGTAGTCGCCATTGCTGGCCGTCAGTACATCCGGTGTGATTTCCAGTTCGCCACCAATGCGGGATTTAGGGATCGTGGTTTGTGCTGCCGGTGCGCTCCCGGAGGTGATACCAAGCTGCGTGGGACTGGTGGTGATAGTTTCTTTACGTTCACCGTACATTAGCTGCCGTTTCTCATCCTTCCACTGCTCGGCCTGCCAGCCTGACGGGCCGTAACTGTAAAGCGCCTCTGGGGCGTACTTCATGAGCTTAGCGTCGCCGTTAACCTCGCTGATACTCCAGGTGCGGGCGATCTGCTGATTGGTCATCTTCTTCGCTACATCGGCGTTACCGCCTGAGCTGCGATAGTTGATATCGTAGAGTGACTGATAGTCGTTGCGGAATCTTACTGTGTCCGGATTAGTATCGTCAGCCGCCGGGGCGCCCCAGCTAAAGAAGCCTGACATTTTGCTGACAGCAGAATCCATCGCGCTGCTGCGGTCTTTTTTGTAGTCTTTCGTCCCCTGCGTGGATGCCAGCTGCTGCTTAAAGGCGTCGGTCTGGTTGTATGTCACATTCTGCGCATGTTCAACCGCCGCTTCGGGCGACATGCCCGCATCACTCAGTTGCTTAACAGTCAGGTAAAAGCTCTGCATTTCTTTTGGCATGCTGCCAACAGATGCAGGATCGGCCTCGTAAAGGCGATCAAACAGCTGCGCGCCCTGGTTAACCACACCCGGGGTGCGTGCACGAGAAACCGCCGCCAGTTGGGTGGTGATCTGCGACGGGATAATGCCGGTCTGCGCCACCTGCTGCACAATACCGTCGTGCGTGGTCGCGTCGTTAATTCGGAAGTTCTGCGCGGATTGCGTGGCATCGGCGGCGTTCTGCATCGCCTTGTTGCTGGGGTCGAGTTTTTCACCCATTAGCACCGCGTCGTTAAAGCGGCGGGAATCGCGTTGCGCCTGAATCGCCGTGTTGCTTTTCTGCACCAGCGCGCCGATTTTGCCGTAGGCGTCCAGTTTCAGCGCGTAGTCCGGGTCGTTAGCCTGTGGCTTTAACTCGGCCAGCTCCGCCTGCTGCCTAACGGGATCGAGATACTGGATGGCCTGGAATTTTTTTGCACCAGTGATAGCGATATCCAGCTGCTTCACCATCTGGCCGCCCTGCTCACCGTACGCAAAATTAATGGTCGCTTCGTCCGGCATTGCGTCAGGCACTTCACCGTTGTAGAGCTGCGCCATCGTATTGTTGAGAATCGGGTCAATCTGCTGGCGCAGGTTAGTACGCTGTTCGCGGATTTTAGACTCGGCGATACTGTCAATTTTATCGACAGCTACAGGATCTAAACCGGTTTTGTTTTTGTTGTAGCGAGCGAGCCAGCCGCGCGTTTCAGCGGGCAGGTTTTTTATAAACTCGGCCTGTGATACTTCGCCTTTGCGCGGATCGCCAATTTTGGCAATAAGCTTATCGACGTTACCCTGCCCCCAGTTATATGCTGCGCCGGTTAGCGTTTCGGAGCCGTATTTAGAATACAGCTCGCCTACATAATCTTTAGCCAGCTGTGCATGTTGCTTGGGATCGTTAGGGTTGTACTCAACGCCGCGTTTTTCCGCCAGCTCTTTGCCTGTGCCGGGCATCAATTGGTACTGCCCCTGTGCCCCCTTAGGCGAAGTGATGATACTTCCGTCGCTTTTGAAATGGCTACCACCAGTCTCGACAATGCCAATGGCCCGCATATCCATACCGCCACTTTCTTTTGTCGGAAAGTCTCCGGACAGCCAGCCTTGCGGGTTTGTTACCGCATAGTTCCGCGCCCGCTGATCCATTGCCTGCTGATCTGCCTCAGAAACAACCTGCGTCACCTGGTCCACTGACCAACCCTGCGCCTGTCCGTAAAGTTCGATAGAGTGTTTACGAGCACCACGAATTAAAGCGGCCGCCTGCGGATCGTCATACGCAGAAGACTCCTGTTCGACAGACGATTTTACCGTCGCGTCAAGTTGCTGGCGCTGGGCCTGGTCTGTCTGCGAGCGTTCGAAAGAGTTATAGGCGCTCATGCGGCGAATCTGACCAGCTTTCCACTGCGCATCGAAATACTGCAGCTGACTTTCCGGTACCTTCGCCCGAGCCTGGTCATAATCGCCGGAATCCAGTTTATCCATGTCCAGACCAACGCCAGACGATTTAAACCCCTGTCGCGTAACCAGCGCTCCCGTCTCAGGGTTTTCCCAGCGGTCGCTGGCCTTTGCATCAAGATCAGTCAGAATCGCCTGGGTGGCGGCAAGGTCTGCTTTATCCTGCGTACGCTTAACATCTTCGGTGGCCTGACCAAGAGACTGCCCCAGCCCTGCAACAGCGCTACCAATAGCACCCGCATTACCGACGCTGATACGGGTCGGATTCGCCTGCGGCGTAACGTTGCCAAAATTACCCGTTGGAATTCTCACGGTTATTTACTCCCTGCTTTCTTCCAGCCGCTATACGCTGTGCCGCCAGCGCTCAGCAGTGAGCTGCCCGCGCTGATGTAGCCAGATGTTGAAGCATTGCGACCGCTGATACGGTCAGCAGACGCCTGCGCATTCAGCCTGGCGCTCTGGTTCGCACCGTTCAAAATGGTCTGGTACGCATCCTGTTCAGCGTCACCGGTAATGCCCGATGTGATACGCAACGCGGTACCTTCTCCGGTCTCAACGCCAGATGCGGCCAGTGATGCGTTGGCCTGTGCCGCCTGTGCCTGCCCGGCCTTGCGTATCCGATCAGCCTCGACTTTCGCCTGTGCCTGCGCCGCCTGCGCATCAGCTTCCGCCTGCGCCGCCTGATAGTTAGCCATTTTCTTCTGTTGCTGGCCGCTGGCTACCGCACCGCCTGCCGCAAGAACGGAAGATGCTACCAGCGCGATTTCTACACCTGTACACATCGGTAAACCTCCATTGAATAAAGTGAGCCAAAACGCTGCAGGCCAAGCCGCCCGTACATTGCCCCGGTTCTTTCTTCATGCACGCCGGTAGTGATCCCCATATTGACCACTGCGGCACCATTCTCTTTAGCCCAGCCAATAAAGGCTTTAACCATCCGTGGTGCCGCACTGCTTCCGCGATGCTCAGGAGCAATAAACAGTCCGTATTCAAATGCCATCAGCTTGCGGGAAAACCATTGTTCACCGATGCCGCCCGCCATCCAGCCGACGATCTGCCCGTCTTTTTCAGCGACAAGAACGCATCCTGAAGGCGCGTTAATCAGATGACCCGCCAGCTCTGCACACTTCTGGTCGTCAAACGGTGATGTGTCGGCATAGCGGGATTCGAGGTACATTCTGGTGCCCAGCTCGATCAGCGCCGGGATGTCCCCGGCTGTTGCGTTACGTACCATGTCAGCCCCCGTTACTGGTGAATGTGAAAATAATTGCGAGAAGGTGGAATGGAAGCGGCTGGCGCTGCTGGATAAGTAGGGTATCTTCCCCACGCTCCCAGCCGAGTTTTCCCCAGAAATGATCGCCGGTGAAAAGTGGTGCTGGCTGGTTGAGGATTTTTGGCCCGAACCGGCGGAACGGAATAACCTGGCCGTTGCACTCTGCGCCTGTCGTTTCGAGAAAACGCATTGTCACTTCGCTGGTACGCTTCTTCGCGTTCTGGGTGGTGCCTTCGGTAGTCGAAACTTCCGGTGACAGCGTCTCTATCGTGCTTTCGAAGTGCAAGCCGATCTCCACGCTTTTCGCCTGGCGCGACAGGGTGATTTGACCCGAAGAAACCGTGTGCTGAGGCATAACAGCGCCGTCGGCCACCACATCGACAGTCTGCCCTTCGAGATGAGCAAGACCGGACCACGTGGCAGAACCGGCGGTACTTGTGCCAGTTACTGCGGCATCGGTATAAATATTGCTGTCGAATACCTCGACATACCGAACAGTCTGGCCGTTTATCTCACGGCGAACACTCGCGTAAACCACGTCGTCGGTATCTGACGGGATGGTAGCCACAGACTCAAACGCGCCATCGGTGACCTGCCGGGACCAGGCAATAACATCCTGCGCACGGTCGATCGCCATCGTGACCGCCGCACCATCCGCGCGAATCAGCCAGATAAACGCATCAGGCTGCTGCTGATAGGTCATATCCAGCACGCCGCCTGCGGTGATATGTTCCGCTAACACCGTCATATCGTTGGCTGAGTAGGAAACAAAGCTGTCCGGGTCGTAAGCTACAGCGTAGAGTTTGCGGCCAGCGCGCTGCACAAACATGATCTCAGTACCAACACGCACCGGGCGAATCCCGTTGCATCCGTACGGACTTGGATTTTTCACTGAAATGTTGGTCGGAGTAATGGCCGCATCATTGCCGGCGGTGATCGTAAACTCGCCGCCGTAAGTCAGGGCAATCAGCGTGTTCATTTGCGCCAGATGCACAATCGGGTTGAGCTGGTCAGATGAGAGTGTAAAGCTGATAGCCTTATCGTCATCAGTACCCAGCTCAAACGACAGGTACGCCCCGGTCTCGCTCCACCAAATTGTTTGCGGGTATTTCGGCGAACCGGCCAGAACCAGCCGCTGCTGGTATAGCGTCACTGCACCAGGGTACCCAAAAGCGTCAGTCCAGACGGTATCCTCACGTGTCCAGGCACCTGGTGATGCGGCCTGCGTAGCGCTCAGGTCGGTACGTATCTCCCCAACGGCAACCTGCGAACTACTAACGCTCTTAATCAGGACCAGGCCACTATTGATACGAACGTATGCTCCGACGTCCTGCGCAACCCAGCCCGCTCCGGTGAATGGTGGATTTTCGTTGTCACCCGGATCCGCATCGCTCAGGGTGAGCGTAATTTCTGAGCCCACAAAATCTTTGACAGACGGCTTGCACCACTTCTGAGGGGTGTCGCGCACCTCGTCGAAAGGTTCAACGATAAATGGCGCTGGCTCCATTACCCATTCCAGCTGGCTCTTGCGCTGCAAACGGTACGGCTTTACAGACTGGTGCACAAGAAACATGGTATCGGCCCCCTGCACATAATTTACAGCGGGCAACATGTCTGCAGTGTACGGACTGGTGATTTCATACGGGGTATTGTCAGCCTTTACCACCTGCTCACCATTCTGGTAAAAACGAATATACCCATCGCCAAATTCCAGCATGTACGCCTGGGAGCGATTGAACACATAAGGGATCAGGCGGGCTTTCTTATCGCCATACTTAGCGGCTGCGGCAAAGCGTGTACCTGGGCGGCGAACAACACCGCCCTGCAGGACCACCACCGCGTTTTCGATAATCTTCGCGCCGTTAGCGTAGCGGGCAATATCCACACGGCCCATTAAACGGGGGGAGATCTCTCCGGCGGTGAAATTGGTTTTAATCAGATTAGCGCGCATCTCAGAACCTCGACTCGTATGTCGGATAGCCGTCCAGTTCTTCTGGTGGTTCTTCCTGGCCGTCTACGGCTTTTGCCTGTTTAAGCAGGAATGCAGCCTCCTGCGCCAGACTATCGCGCAGGCTGGTGGACCCGGTCACCGCGTATGCCAGCTTGGACTGCATCATCATTTCAGCAACATCCACCAGCGCCGCGTCCCACGTGGACTCATCCTCGTTTCGGAAGATATAGCGCAGCCGAATTACATCGACGTTGGACAGCAGCCGACTACCTTCAATCCGGTAATCAATATCGTCACGCAGTTCGCCAACGGACAGGACGCGGATCAAATCGCCGGGCAAGGAAAACTGATAACCATACCCAAAGACAGGCGCAGCGCTGACAGGTGACAGCACAACGCGTTTTATCGCACAGTTCCACGGGTGAGCACGGAGTAATTTATTACGGACGGTGGGGTAAAGGTTGGCGCAAAGACGAGCATGATCCGTGTCTTCGTCGAAATCATTTATCGGGTGAGCACCCAGCGCCAGAAGTGCATTTGAGCAGATTGATACACTCGAAGTCATGGCAATACCTCAGATGGAAAAAGGCCGGGGAGTTACCCCGGCAAGTACACCAGCGGCATTAAGCAACAAAATCGATGGCGACGACTTTCTTCTCGTTAGCACGGCCAGCACCATAAGACGCATCAACGGAGATCTGGATGGTGTTGTTTTTATCGCGGCGTGGGCCGATATCGACGTTGTACTCAGCGCCGGTACCAAAATGCACAGCAGACTTACACCAGGCTGCGGCGGTCTTGGTGGTCACATCTTCCGCCGTCACAGAGTCCAGTTTTTCGTAAGCCAGCCAGTTAAAGCCCAGCCACTTCGAAGACACCGCGCCTTCCTGCAGCATTTTCACCGCCATGAAGTCCGCAGACGTCAGCGTGGTATCGCTGAGGATCTGCGTCAGCATGTCGGCGTTGTACGTCATGTACAGCTCTTCGCCGTTCTGCTCGTCACACTCGTTGCGACGGAACATCGCTTTCGCGGCGATCAGTTTGGCCTTGGTCATGCTGGTACCGCCCGCAACGATTTTCTGTGCAGCCGGGAGGGCACCAGAAGCGTACGCGCCGTTGTTCTCAGTCTTACGCAGCACGGTATCGAGCAGCGCACGATAGATAACATCGTCTTTTTTGCGGTTAGCAGCTGCAAGCGTCAGTTGCAGATACGGCCCCTGCGGATCGGCAATTAGCTTACGCAGGTCTCGCTTCTCGACGGGGACGAATACACCATAGTCCGCCATCAGCGCATTACGGGTACCGGCCTCCGGCACATCCCAGACGGTGTCACCAAAGCGCGTGGTGATCTGCGTCATTTCGATAGTACCCATATCGTTGATGGTGAACGATGCACCGGTAATCGAGCCACGATCATGTACCGCAGCCTGCAGCCGGGAATCCTTCTGCTGCGACGCAATTTCGAAAGAATCATGAAACTGCGTAACGAACGCAGCGGTAATCATATTCTTGTTAGCATCAAAAGCCATAATAATCACTCCAGAATATATCGCCTGCTGGGGTATCGGTCTCCCGGCCCAAATCTGCACACTGCGGGTGGCGTTTACGCACTGTGGGAAAATCAGGTATCCGGCGTCCCCACCGGGCTGTGGGGTGATTGTTGTTCAGATGCGCGGTCGGAATCCCGACCAAATGAAAAAAGCCAGCGGGTCAGGCTGGCTTTCCGTTGGGGCATGTCACGCTACGGTTTGATCGCCGTAGCTCTTCTGGTAGAACGCACGCACCTGTGCAGATACCCGTTCATGATCGGCGTGCTTTGAGTCCATGTAAGCCGGTGACTTCATCAGCTCGCGAATGCTCTGCTGCTCTGCCGGATTGACTTCGCCACCTGCTGGCGCGTCCTCCTGCATTTCTGCGCCAATCTTCGCCAGCATACGGATCACCATCGGGTTATTACCGATTTCGTCAATGCGCCCTCTGTCCGACTCATCAGCCAGGGAATTAAACGCACGGAACGCCAGACCGATATTCTGGTTAAATTCAGCGTCTGTTTTCCACGTCTCACGCAATTGTGTACTGGCCGCTTCAGAATCGAGCGCAGCAGCACCAGTTACCAGCTCCGGCGCACGCTGTGCGTACTCGCCAATAATGAAGCTCATCTGGTCGTTGGTGATGCCTTTAGCGTGGGCGGTTTTCATAAAGCCCTGCATACGCGGGTCAGACTTAAAATCTTCCCAGTTAAAGCCCTCTACCTCTACTTTTGGCGCATATTCATCCGCAGTTTTCGGCGCTGTGCCGACGCTGCCAAGACGCTTCTCAAGAGAAGAGTGAGCATCCACCAATTTGCGGGCTGAGCCTTCAATGTTGAGTTTTCCGTCATCGCCCATAACGCGGTATTTTTCCGGTAGCCAGTCCAATGCGCCCGGTTCGCCCGCGCCGGTGCTGAGGAGAGAATTACCAGAAGGTTCGCCAGTACCCGGATTATTACCGCTATCATCTCCACCCCCACTGCCTGGCTGTTCTGCGCCTGGCTCTGCGTTCATGAATAAGTGTTTAAGCTTCCACATCGTCTTCTACTCCATCGGCTCTGTTAATCTGACTGAGAATGAAATCGAGTACGGAACGCTGCCCGGCCCGGTAGCATGTTTCGCGGTCGCCTTCGGTACCGCCTTTCACGTAAGCTTCGCGACCGAAGCGCCTGGTAAGTTCTTCCAGCACAGGCACACCGCCTGGCATTTCTTCAAAAACCCGCCTGTAATCGGCGGGATTGGCTTGTTTTGTTCTCATTGGTTACCTGCCAGTCGTTGCCCTATCGCTGCGCCTGCGGTCTGTCCTGCCGCGCCAGCCGCCTCGGTTCCCGCCTGCATCATGAGTTGCTGCTGTGCGGCCTGCTGCTGTGCTTTCTGACGCTGGTCCCGGAGATCCGCCACAGCATCGGATGAGCGAATAACCTTAGCCGGAACGCCGAGCGCATCCGCCACAACGCGCGTGGCTTCGTCGGTATCAACGAGATCAACAACGTCCTGGCTGATTGCGGCGAGATTTGCCACGTTCGCGCCGAGGCGCTCAATAGCGGTGACGTCCTCCAGTTGCTGGGCGCGTGCCAGCGGGGAGATGTATCGCACGTTGAAATTGGCGTTCTGGAGACTTTCAGGAGGTTGCGGGAATACCCCGGCGCGGAAAGCGATGCCAAAGCAGCGCGCAACCAGCGGTTGCAGGTATTCAGCCTGGAAGCGCCCATACACCGGCCCCAGCAACTGGCGAATAAGCGCGACGCGCACATGCACTTCGGTGGCGGTCATGGCCGGGCCGTCCTGTGGCTGCAGCTGGTCGGCCATCATGACCTTGCGGATAGACGCCTGCAGGCGGTCTTCTGCGGTAAACGCTACCTGGAAATCTGCACCGGTCAGCAACGGTTTCATGCTGTCGGTGCTGTTTGCCACGATGATGCGGCGTGGTCCGACCTTCACTGTACGCGGGTTGAGTACGCCGTCGTCCTCAGCTATCCACATACCGGAGATAGCCAGATCCTGCGCGGCTTTCTCCATGCGCTTGGTTTCGTTCAGCTCTTTGCAATCCGGCAGCGCGTCGTATACCGGGCCGATGCCGTACGGGCCGCCGGGGATTTTCATCCAGCGCGGAACACAGCAGGGGAATTCGTGATAACCGGATTCGCGAACTACCTGCTTATTCGTAACATCCACGTTGTATGATGCAAAGCGCATGTTCTTCGCCAGGCGGGCATCGACCATGTAGGTTTCGCGCGGGAAAATACCGTGCAGGAAATCAAATTTGTCGTCGGGCTTTTTCTTCGCCGCGTCGCGGATCTTCTCGCTGACCTTGTCCGCGCCGAATTCTTTGATGGCCTGCTCAGCAGTCAGCTGGTAGCGGCGGTATATCGTGTCCACGATGCCATCCTTGCGGGTGGACGTGACATAGCACTGCGCCAGCGGCCACTGCTGGAATGTGTAGCCACCCTCGTCGCGGTCCTCGTCGATGTACAGCACGAACCAGCCCGCGCATACCACATCGAGATTAGCCTCGTAGCCCTCGGCGTCGAAGTTGGCGGCGTGGATATTTTCCCACACCAGCGTAGCGCAGGTGGACAGCCAGGCTTTGGCGTCGTCCGGCAATGATTCGCTGTCGAGGTTAAGCCATTGCGCGTTAGCCGGGGTCATACCGGACATCAGCGCAGAGGCCAGCATGCGGGCGCTGTCGGTGGCCGTGCCGTCCAGTAGCTTAGCCACCTTGTGTTTTGCACTCTGTGCATCGAGGACTGTTTCGGAGAATCCAGCGCCGCGCAGCGGATAGGTGTAGTCGTAGCATTCACGCCACACGCTTTCGTGCATCTGGCGGTTGGCTTTCAGCGTGTCCACACGCTTAATCAGCTTTACGGCGATATCATCCACGATTAAGCCCCCAGAGTGCTTTTCTGTTGCGCTGCCTGTGCGCCACCCGCCAGCAAAGAACTGCCAGAGCCAGCAGCACCCTCTGCACCGCTCGCCAGCAGGGATGAACCTTTCTTGCGCTTCTTGCGCGATGCCGCATCAGCGTTTGCCGCTTTTGCCGCTGCATCAGCAGCAGCGTCCGCTTCGGCCTGCGGGTCGGTCTGAACCACTTTCGGTGCGCTACCACACATAGCGTTTTCTCCTTAGCCTGGTACGTGCCAGCCGTGCTGAGTGAGCACAGGTTTACCGGTGACAGGTTGTTTCTTGCCCTCTTCGTTCGTCACCATCGGGCCGGTATCGCCGGTTACAACGTCGGTGGCTTTTTTGACGAGATGGAGGAATTCAGGATTGTCAGTTAGCTGCTGGTCGGCCAGGTCGGTAAAGCCCAGATCTTCAAAGCGGGCAATGATGGCTGCGCCCTGCTCGTTGAGGGTCGCCAGCAGGGTATTGCGCGCGGTGAGTAAAAGCGCTTCTTCGCTGAACTGAGACTCCTCAACGGTGATTACCTGCTGGTCTGCACGTGGCTGTTCCTGCACTACAGTGTCGCTGGTTGCCCCTGTCTGCGGCTCAGCGCCCGTTACTGGCTCCTGCCCCGGTACTTCGACGGTTTTTCTTGGTCGGCCCATTATGTTGGCTCCTGTGATGATTGAGCCGTAAGTGTGAAACGGGGTCGCGGTCGGAATCCCGACCAAATGGAAGATTTGTTAAAAACAGGGGGTATTTAACATAATGATCCTTACACGCACCAGCGAAACGGCACTCATCACCGGTTCAGCGTAAAGCGGTTATTTATTAGTGTTTGCTGTGGGAGAGTGGTGAAAACAGGCTGCATAAATCGTGCATAAAACAGGGCGCTTTTTGCATAGCGTTTTTAATCAGTGAACGCCCTGTTTTTGCGGGTTTTCATTGTGGTAATCGCTTTGTACGCCAGGCGTAAACGAATCGTCGTGATGTAACCTGTGCTGGCAGCTCGGAACGCGGTCGCTGCGTCACGTAGCACCAGAAATCTATCAGCGCTTCGCCTGTGTGATGGTTTGGTGCTGCGCCCTGCTTCCAGCCGATGATAGCAGACTTCGACACGTCCAGCTCTCTGGCAATCTCCTGCAACGGAATGCCGCTACGCGTGATGTCGTTAATCACCCGGAACCAGTCTGTTTTGAGCTTTGCGATAACTGGCATAGGTCACCCCGCAAAACGCGCGCACGCGCGAACGTAGAGAGCGATTTTATTGAGCTTTTGGCGCTCGTTAATCGCCGTGGTGGAATCAAATCGTGTTTGCATATCGCTACCCGCAATAAATTACATGTTCGACGTGTTACCACCTGTTACCACTGTTACCGCCTTCTTCTAACCTTTCCCCAAATCGACTTATATATATATGGGGTTTCTAGTAAATAGGTGGTAACAGTGGTAACATTCATTAAATTTCAATTAGTTAAATTGTTACCACCTCAGCTTTAAGGTGGTAACAGGTGGTTACGCTCGCTGCCAAACCTTCATTAATTTGCCTTCAACGCGTCGAGTAACTCGCGAATAACAGCAATTTTGCAAAACATTACTGATTCGCATTTCTTCGCGCTTTCCGATGTGGCTGGGATTTAAGCCAATAGCATCGCGCAACACGTCACTAGCGCGTAAAAATTCGCAGTTTCGCGGAATGTCGTTAGTCATCAGGTCAGGCGTGTCGAGCCATTTCTCGACCGTTTCGAGCCACGCGTCCTTAATGGTGTACTGCTCGTGGACACTTGCACCGAGCCGCTCAGCATCACGGAACTGGATGCCGCCGAGGCGTTTAAACGTCTCGCGGGCTTCAGCCCAGAGCAAAAGGAGGTCATTTTTAATCGCTTTCACGTCGACTTTCGACACCTCCACGGGAAGCCAGCGACGGTTACCAGTCTTATCCGCGAGGAACTCGTCCTCATTGGTGGTGCCGACGAAGACCAGGCGGCGCGGGAACTGTGTGGCAAACTCCCGGTATTTAGGGATCCAGTTCTCATGCGTACGCGTCACGAAGGCCTTAATTGATTCCAGCTCTTTGGTATTGAGGCCGCGCAGCTCACCTATTTCCGCCACCAGCCGCCCGCGCATCTTGCGTGCGAGGTCGTCGTCTTTCTCAGCGAAAGATATCTCTGTGAAGAATGCCGGATCAGGGCTGAGCGCTTCCACGCCGGAGGATTTGCCGCAGCCCTGCGGCCCAACGAGGATCGGCACCATATCGGCTTTAACGCCTGGCTCCAGCACCCTGCCCGCCAGCGCAGTCCACATGTACATGGACACCGCGCGGGTGTATGGCGTATCGGCGGTACCGAAGTGCGTATGGTAGAAAGATTCGATGCGCGGCACGCCGTCCCACTCCAGCCCGTTGAGCCAGGTTGTCGCCGAATCGAACTGCTGTTCGTCAGCAACCTGCAAAACGGCATCACGAATCAGTTCCCGACCAACAGGTTTAAAGCTACGAGCCGCCATCGTCATACGCAGGCGTACATAGTCAGCATCTGTGAACGCCTGCCACTGGCCGGATCCCGCTGGAGCTAACATGATTTCATCGCGGAACTGGTCGAAGCGAATATCGACGCCGATGAAATCGGGACGAACTACCGCTTTAGTCGCATTGAGAATTTCGGCTTCGATACGCCCCCATTTGTCACGCTCGAACGCCGGTAGCGGCGCAGGCTCGGCCACTTCGGTACTGGTCAGATCTTCGAAATCGTCGTTGCGGATGCCGATGGCATTAAGAAAATCGCCGTCGTCACGGTGCGCGCAGCTGGCGTGCAGGCATTTGAAGTGTCCCTGCTCAAAACCTGCAGTCCCCGCCGGGAGGTAAACCGTGCTGGTCGGGTCACCGCCTGTGCTGTGGCCATCCTCAAACGGGCAGCGAATGTATCGCTCGCCGTTGGCACCATCCAGCAGCGTCCAGCCGTTGGCATCCAGGTAATCCGCTGTCTCATCCGTGGCGCCGGGCGTAAACGTTGAGCGGTCGCGCATCTTCGTGCTGCCCGCTTCGGTGGTGACCGACACAGGGAGCAGATCCGCCAGGCGCTGCCAAAGCGTTTCGAGCTGGTCAGCAGTAATGGCCGGAGGTTCATCCGGCAGACCGCCGCCCCACTCAATGCGCGCGCCACTGCTGTGCGTTCCGCAGGCAACGAATTGCTGTCCGTTGGCCAGCAGCTCGATAATCCCCATATCGCCCGCCAGGCGGTGGATGCGCTTACGGAAGTCACCATCAACGGCCAGCAGGTACAGGCATTTGTTGCTGTTGGCGCGCCAGCGACGCGGCGGCAGCTCGCCAAGCAGCTGCACCAGCGTTTTGCGAATATCGGCCTGAATGTCTTCATCTTCGCTGTCGCAGTCCAGCGCCAGCCAGCCGTGGCCCGTGCGCACGCAGATGCCGTAATCAGGTTCTTTGGACCAGCGGGCAAAGTCATGCTCAGTAACAACGTACTCGGTCCACTGAGCAATACCGGTAACCAGGCGGTCACGGTTGTAGCGGCTCGGCGTCTTGCCCAGCGCTTTCAACTTACTGTCGGGGGAAATGGCCGCGCCCGGGTTGCACACGACCGGCAGCAGCTGGTCGGTACGCCCCAGCACCAGATCGAAGTGGAACCATTCGTCAGGCGTCGCCCCCCAGATCTTTTTCTCTGACATGGGTTACGCCTTATCAGTTAGGGGGTCACCGTTGAGCAGCCAATCAGGGTCAACCTGTAGTACTTTCGATAACTCCAGAATGAAGCCAGTACGGATCGCACGTCCAGACTCCAGGTACTGGATAGATTGTTGACGCATGCCTACTTTTTCAGCTAAAGCCGTTTGGGTGATGCCCAGGGCCTTGCGGCGCTCCTTAATACGGGAAGCTAATGTGGGACTGGTCATTGGGTAAGCCCTCAGATGTTTACAGGTTTACTTGTAATTACCTCACAGGCACTCTGGTTTGTCAAATACAGAAGTATCTGTAATCATCAAAACCAGAAAAGGAGCCAGTAATGAATCTTGCCAACCGAGCCAAAAGACGCAGAACAGAACTAAACTTAACGCAAGTAGAAGTCGCTAAGCGTGCGGGTATTAGCCAGCAATCTATTGAAGCGATAGAGAATGGAAAAACGCTAAAACCGCGTAACCTTCTTGCTTTAGCAGCTGCGCTCGAATGCGATCCTAAATGGCTGCTACTTGGAGGAGACGTTGTCACTGATTACAACTACGGGGCTCGCAGAGTGCCAATTTTAAGTTATGTGCAGGCTGGTGCTTTCAATGACGCCGAGCCTATTCTAGATGACGGTGATTTTGAATATGTATTAACGACCGCAGAGCTATCAGCACGTTCATTTGCTCTACGTATCCGCGGGGATTCGATGGAACCAGAATTCAGGGAGGGAGACATTGTTATTATCGATGCGGACGTATACCCCACACCAGGCGAATTTGTCGCGGCTAGTAACGGTAGCCATGAAGCCACATTTAAAAAGTATCGCCCGGTAGGCATAGGCCCCCAAGGCGAAGAAGACTTTGAATTAGTTCCGCTAAATAGTGACTACCCTATATGCCGCTCCCGAGAGAAACCAGTAAGTATTATAGGTACTATGGTTGAGCACCGAATCTACCGCAGAAAACGCTGATCTGACACATCAAATCTAACCAAGAGGGCATTCGCCCTCTTTTTTATTGCCCCGATAAACAAGTATTTATGTTAATTTCACAATTAATTACCAAATCACCTGTTGACGCAGTTACAGGTTTACTTGTATTTTTATTCCATGCAGTATCGCTCTTTAACAACATGCGGAGTTAATCATGCTCAACACAGATGAACGGCTGTACTACGCCCATGCGGGTGAATTGCTACGGGACCTTCTCTTTCGGGTTTACACGGAAGAGCAGAGCAAACCTCAGGAGAAATACACAACAGCGGATACCGGATTCGCCAGCCGAGCACCGGTTATCGCTACCGCCGTCCGGGATGCATATATGGTCCTGCTGGATGTGCCACTGCCGCAACGCGGCGGGGATTATGACGTAGCGCTAAGCCAGAAGATCGCGAGAAACCTTAAGCAGTTCCTCGCGAAGGAACTTAAAGCGGAAGGTCAAGAAGGCTGACTAAACGCTCTTTCATGTCAGTGCCATCAGGGTAAAGCGCTAACAGCCGGTCAACAAGGGAATCGTCAGCTTCTTCGACGAGTACCGAAACGACCGCTTTCAGCAGGTCAACATCCCTGACAAGTTCTTCAACTTCTGGTGATACGGGCATAGCAATTTTCCTCTTCGTTTGTGGTGAACAAGAGGATACCACCGCCGCCTGAGGTGGGAAAACAATCAGGCACCAGACCTGAGCCAGTTTACGAGCTGGCTGAGTTCTGAAAACTCCGCTCTTTAACAAACTGAACCGCGTGACAGGCAAGCCGCTGTGCTCCTGGCAAAACGAAATAGCACCCGATGGGATCGAGGTAAACGCCGAGTCCGTATGCGTACGGTAAGCGTAGAGGACCGCACCGCGACGAGCTGATAAGTCACGCAAGTTGAAACGCCCCGATGCAGGGGCGTGCAGTGAATTAATCAAAGGCTTCGGGCCTTTTACTAATCCACTGAACGAGAACTGACTGATGGACGATTACGAAGCGTATTTCGATAGCCTGGAAGAAGGCGAAGAGACTCTCAGTTGTGAAGGATTTCGAGCTGCTTTAACCGCAACCCCTGCCCCTGCCCCTGAATCATCCCTGTAATTACTGTGTGTAGTCTTTGCCCGTTCCCCGTTCCCCTTGACGGGCTTTTTTCCTGTCTGAGAGCGCATCCCAAAAGGTGCTACACCTCGCCCGCTGGCACCGGGTGCGCTCCCCGACATGAAAAGGAGCACCACCGATGAAACCTGAACACCTCCACCGGCTGACGGGGCGCGATGTGCTCCGCTGGCGTCGTAACAGATTCGACCTAATTACTGGCCTTGCCCTCGCAGTTGCGTACGGACTGGCCGCCTCAATCATCCTTCTGATAGCGAGAACAGCGTAATGCAAATCACTAAAGAGCAAGTTAAAGCCTGGCAGGCATGTACCGACGGTTTCCGCTGGTTTCTGGATAAATTCCCGCAGGGCGGCGCGTACGCCGATGTGCATGGTGCATTAATCGAGGATAAACGCTTCGATGATGCGCGCTGGCTGGTTAGCCGCATGTACGACACACACCTGAATAGCGCTACGTTCATTCAGGCCGAAACCGCTGCTACCGACAAAATGGTCGGTGAGCTCACCAGCATGGAACATCCTGCCGATCAAGTTGAGGGCGAAAAGAGCTCCGGCGACGACGCCCAAATCGGCAGCTCCGGCGACGACGCCCAAATCGATGCCACAGGTGAAGGATCTGTGGTCGCCTGCGCAGGTAGTGTGGTGCGTATTGTTCTCGGTGAAAAAGGTTGTGCATCGGTGCCCTGGCATGACGGCGAACGTACCCGCATTGCTGTGGCTTATGTCGGCGAGAACGGCATTGAAGCAGGCGTCCCTTACCACCTGAATGACGAAGGTCAGTTCGTCAAGATTGAGGAATAACCCATGAGCTTAGAAACCAGTCTCGAACTGAACAACAAACTGCTGACGCAGCATAACGCCCTGCTGGAGCGCCTTATCACTGCACTGGCCTCGGGCGCTGCACTTCCCCCTGATACCGTCGTGCAAGTGCAGGAGTATCGCGAAACAGCACCCGATGTTGCTGACGACAGCAAAGCGGCTTTAACCCTGGATGATATGGAATTTGCCGATGTTATCGCGCTGGCGTCGTTCTACCCGGTAGCGAAACCCATCACGGAAGAAATGCTGCAGCGCGCCATCGACTACCGTGACGCCATCGGCGAAGCCCGCGTTGTGCAAATTGACGCGCTTTATATGGCGCTGACAGGCGTTAAAAGCGCCAGTGAAATGCATAACCCCGGGCTGCTGGATCTCTCCCGCCACATCCTGCGCTGCTGGGATGAATTACCTACTATCGCCGATCGCCGCGACTTTGCAGAACGGCTGCTGGACGCACCGGCGACAGGCCGCGATGAAGTGAAGCCCAAAAAGGCAGCCGGTAAAGGCAATAAACCGCAGGAGCGTAAAGGGCCGTTCTACTGGAAGCGACCGGACGGATCAGCCATTGGCGAAGAGAGCGACGTTACTGGACTTAATAGCCTTATTGATAGCGGTGAGGCAGTGGAAATCAACAAGGTCGAGTATCTGCAATTGAAGGAAGCCGCAGACAAGGCTAACTCTCAACCTGACACTGACCTGCCTGACTTTGCAGCGCTGCGTAAGGAGGCCGAAGGGCTGATCCTCCAACTGGCAAAAGGCGGGTACCGTGCTGAAGCCGTTGCCATTCTGGAAAAACAGGGTGCCCAAAAACTTGGCGGTGTCGCTGACGAGAAGCTCGTCGAGGTTATCACCCAGGCTAAAAAGGCATTGGAGGGTTAATCATGCCGGACGTTCACGCGAAATTATCCCCCTCTGCCGCTCATAAATGGATGCGCTGCCCCGGTAGTCTGGCGCTGGAGGCCACGCAGCCCGATAAAAGTAGTCCTTTCGCCGAAGAGGGAACTGCAGCACACGCGCTGGCCGAGCAGATCCTTAACGCCAGGCTGTCGGGTACCGAGGAGCCGGAAGCCGATCCCGAAATGCTCGATTACGTGCTGCGCTATGTCGACACTGTCTGGTCGCTGGCGCAGGGTAACGAGCTGATGGTCGAGCAGCGCGTAGACTTTTCTCACATTGTTGGCGTGCCGGATTCGTTCGGTACCGCTGACGCCGTGATCATCGTCGGCAACGAGCTGCAGATCCACGACCTGAAATACGGGCGCGGTGTGCAGGTTGACGCTGAGCAAAACGAACAGCTGCAACTGTATGCCCTGGGTGCGCTGGAGCAGTTCGGGATGCTGTACGACTTCGAGACGGTGCGCCTGTTTATCCACCAGCCGCGCCTCAACCATGTTTCAGAGTGGGAGCTGACTGTGGCGGAGCTGGAAACCTTTGGCGAACGGGCGCAGGACGCGGCGGCCAACGTGATCGTGATGTTCAACATCGCGGAATGCGAAGGCGTCGAAACGTTGCCGATCAGCTCTTTCACCCCTGGCGAAAAGCAATGCCGTTTCTGCAAAGCAAAAGGCGGTCTGTGCGCAGCCGAAGCCCAGAACCGGCTTAACGCTGTGGCAGACGACTTTGTCGACCTGACCCAGCCGGTTAATGAGCAACTTGTTGGAGCCGTTAAACGCATTCCGCTACTGACTGCTGAGCAGCTGGCCGACATTTATAGCCAGGTCGGAATGATTGAGTCTTTTTGCAAAGCGGTGTGCGACCGGGTGAACAGTGAGCTGAACGCCGGGCATCAGGTACCAGGCTTTAAGCTGGTGACCGGTAAGCAGGGTAATCGCGCATGGAGCGACGAAGAAGCCGCCCGCGCGCTGTTGAAAGACCAGTTCCGCTACAAAGACGCTGACGTCTTCAGCATGAAGCTGATTAGCCCCACACAGGCCGAAAAGCTCATTAAGAAAGAGAAGCCACGCCGCTGGACGAAAGTCGAAGCGCTAATCACCCGTGCTGACGGTAAGCCCACCATTGCCCCCGAATCTGACCCGCGCCCTGCGCTCAACATTAACCCTGTTAACGATTTCGACGACGTGTCCGACGACGCGCTCGCCGCAGACCTCATCTGATTAAGGAACGACTCCATGAAAATTAAACTTTTTAACGTACGACTCGCTTTTCCCGCGCTGTTTGAAGCCAAAACCGTAAACGGCGAAGGCGATCCGCGCTTCTCTGCTGTTTTCCTGATGGACCCGAAACACCCGCAGCTGGAAGAAGTCCGTAAAGCGCTTAAGCAGGTGGCAAAAGAAAAATGGGGCGAGAAGTGGGAAACCATTTACGGCCAGCTGGAGAAGAAGCTCAATCTCTGCCTGCATGACGGTGACGAAAAAGCCGAGTATGAAGGCTTCCCGGGTAACTTCTTCCTGAACGCGGCCAACAAGGCGCGCCCTACCGTTATCGACCGCGACCGCTCGGCGCTGATTCAGGCAGACGGCCGCCCGTACGCGGGCTGCTACGTCAACGCCGTCGTCGATGTGTGGGCGCAGGACAACAACTTTGGCAAGCGAATTAACGCGTCGCTGTCCGGCGTCCAGTTCCTGCGCGACGGCGACGCATTCGCTGGCGGCGGTGTTGCCGCACCGGACGACTTCGACGATATCAGCGAAGGCGCTGACGCTGGCGAGCTGATTTAACCCCTACCTGCCCGGCTAAATGCCGGGCTATTTTCAGAGGTCAGAACAATGGCACAAACAATATTAACCAACAGCGTTAAAGAACAGATCATTTATAACTCGCTGGCGAAAGCGGGAATACACAAGCGTAAGGCAGCGCTGCGGGCCGCACGTGTTGCGTGGGCTGAGCGGGTACGCCTTGCGGCTATTGGCGGCGCAGAGGTGGAAGCCGAAGTGCTTAAAAACCTAAAAAAAATAGAAGCGTTAATAGCCAAGCTCCCGGAGGGGCTGCGCGAGGAAGGAAAAGCAATCCGGAAAGCATACGGCTTACGGTTAAACCTGGCGGGATCGGCTGTTGACGCTTATTTCAACGGTAATTACCGGGGGTATGAAGCCGGTAGCCCAGATTTCATCTATAAAATAACCCCGACACATTACACCCTGTTAGCGGACGACCCACTCGTCACTGAGTTTTACGGTTTCGATGCTCTGTATAAAGCCATAAAAAGCGACGAAGAAGATATCCGCCAGAACGTGAGTGCAGCACTGAATAAGGTGCGTACGGTTAAGAGGCTGCTGGAGGAGTGGCCCGAAGCTAAAGAGTTACTGCCAGCAGAAGCGCCAGCTGTTCCTTTACCACCAGCGATACGACGCGAAACACTCAACGAAATGATCGGCCTACCCTCCGACGAAGAAACCGCAGCATAACCCACCACCCGGCCATGTGCCGGGTGTTTTGCAAAGAGCATCCTTTTTCGCAAAGCACCCGCGAGGAATCTGTATGTCTAAACGTCTTTATCTCGATCTTGAAACCTTCTCCGAAGTACCAATAAAAAACGGTACCCACGCCTATGCAGAGGGTGCCGAGATTATGCTTTTTGCCTGGGCTATAGATAACGACCCTGTACGGGTATGGGATCTAACCGCAGGTGAAAAAATCCCCCTGGAGTTGCGTCTCGCACTAAAAAACCCTGATGTAGAAGTCTGGGCGCACAATTCGCACTTTGACCGTACAGTGCTACGCCATTGTATGCCTGACATGGCACCGACTATTGAACGATGGCGCGACACAATGGTGCAGGCGCTGGCGCACGGCCTCCCCGGCGCATTAGGTGCGCTTTGTGAGGTTCTCGGCGTTGCGCAGGACAAGACAAAGGATAAAGAAGGTAAATCGCTAATTCAGTTACTGTGCAAACCTCGCCCGAAGAACAGCAAACTACGCCGGGCCACCAGCAAAACCCACCCGGAAGAGTGGCGGCGCTTTGTTGCATACGCCGGGCTGGATATCGAAGCAATGCGTGAAGTGTATAAGCGCCTGCCGAAGTGGAACTATCAGGGCAAAGAACTGGCGCTCTGGCATCGCGACCAGCAGATCAACGACCGCGGCGTCTGCATGGATGTGCAGCTCGCACAGGCGGCGATCGAGGCGGTAGATCAGGAGCAAAAGCGCCTGGCGAAACGCACGCAGGTGATGACCGACGGCGAAGTGCAGGCGGCCACGCAGCGCGATGCGCTGATTAAGCACATTGTTGAATCCTACGGCGTGGATTTGCCGGACATGCAGCGCAGCACACTGGAGCGCCGCATCGCGGATCCTGACTTGCCCTCTGCGGTGAAAGAGCTGCTGCACATCAGGCTCCAGGCCAGCACCACCAGCACCAGCAAGTACAAATCGCTGATGAAGGGTGTGAGCAGTGACGGGCGTCTGCGCGGCACGCTGCAGTTCTGCGGCGCATCTCGCACCGGACGCTGGGCCGGGCGGTTGTTCCAGCCCCAGAACCTGCCCCGCCCTTCTCTTGAGCAGGACCAGATAGACGAGGGCATCGAGGCTCTGAAAGCCGGATGCGCCGATCTGCTGTTCGATAACATCATGGAGCTGACCAGCTCGGCGCTGCGCGGCTGCATCATGGCGCCAGAAGGCAAAAAGCTGGTGGTTAGCGACCTGTCGAACATCGAAGGGCGAAAACTGGCCTGGCTTGCTGGCGAGCAGTGGAAGCTGGACGCGTTCCGCGAGTACGACGAAGGCACCGGACCGGACCTGTATAAGCTGGCCTATGCCCGCGCTTTCAACATCCCGCCGGATGATGTTGATAAATACCAGCGTCAGATCGGCAAGGTCATGGAGCTGGGCCTCGGCTTTGGCGGTGGTGTTGCAGCATTCCTGACCTTCGCGCTGGTCTACGGCCTCGACCTTGACGAACTGGCGAACGCCGCGCTGCCGAATATCCCCCGCGATGTTATCCGCGAGGCGAAAAGCTGGTACGACGAATCGGTTAAACGCAAGTCGACCTACGGCCTGTCAGAGCGCGTCTTCATCGCCTGTGACTCGCTCAAGCGCCTGTGGCGCAGAGCGCACCCGGCGACCTGCGATTTCTGGTACGAGCTCGAGCGCACTGTCCGCACCGCCATCGCTACACCCAAAAAGACGCTGTACTGCGGTTATCTGAAGGTACGCCGTGATGGCGCCTGGCTGCGCATACAACTGCCGTCCGGACGCGCGCTGTGCTATCCGTCCCCGGCCATTGAGAAGGGAAACATCACCTATCAGGGCGTTAACTCCTACTCGCGCAAATGGCAGCGGCTCAAAACCTACGGCGGAAAACTGGTGGAAAACGTCACCCAGGCGGCCGCCCGCGATGTTCTGGCCGGAAACATGCCGCTGATCGAGGATGCCGGTTACAGCATTGTGCTGACGGTACATGACGAAGTGATATGTGAAGCGCCGGACACCGACGATTTTAACGATACGGCGCTTTCCGCGCTGCTCTCCACTAACCCCGAATGGGCGCCCGATATCCCGCTGAACGCTGGCGGCTTTGAGGCATACCATTACAGAAAAGAGTAATCACTATGGCATTTAAATATCGGGACAGTCCGCTTTATTACCGGACTGCGCGGGAGGCTGTGCGCATCGAAAGAGAAGGCGATTACCGCCGTGCGGCCAAAGTATGGGCTAAAGCCAACCGCGAATCGCAGAACCTCACTAATCAGGAATGGAGCGAACGCCGCTCTGATTTTTGCCTGATGCAAATCGGGCGTGAAAAACTGAAAGAGGCAGCGGAAGAATGAACTTACCTCCTGTGAAAGTCATCGTTATCACCATCGTGTTAATTGCTATTTGCCAGATACTCGCTGAAACATCGTGGGGTATCTGGTAATGGCCTACGAACGTGAAAGCCTTATCGAAAAGCACCTTGTCGCCGAAGTGAAAAAGGCCGGCGGGATCGCCTTTAAGTTCGTATCACCCGGCCGCCGCTCGGTACCGGATCGCATTGTAATGTTACCCGGCGGCCGTCTCGTTTTCGTTGAATGCAAAGCACCCGGCAAACCACCGCGTGCCGACCAGCTGCGCGAGCATGAACGGCTGCGCGCGCTGGGCTTTACCGTGGTGGTGCTGGATAGCAAAAATCTGGAGGGGATATTGTGAAAAACACTATTCAGGACTTAATGAATCACCAGTTCGCCATGCTGGAAACCGTTACGGACCCCAACATTAAAGGCGAGGTGCTGCAGGAAGAATTAACCAGGGCTAAAGCTGTGGTGGAAATCTGCGGAACGATGGTGAATACCTACCGCATCGCCCTTGACGCCCAGAAAGCGGTCTACGAAGGAACCGCCGGTAATGTACCTAAGGTGATGGGACTTGAAAAATGACAGAAAAATACACTCCAGCCCAGATATTGTTTATCGAGCAGACTGTTAAGGGTGCCACTGCGCGGGAATTAACTGACATGTTTAACGCCCGCTTCGGCACAAATAAGAGCGTTGGTGCCATCCGTATCTGGTGCAAACTCCGCGAGTTAGACAAATATTTCGTATCTGAACCCCGGTATACCGATGAACAATTGACGTTCATTTACGCCAATAAAAACCTCACAAACAGGGAACTTACTGAAAGGTTTAATAAACGCTTCGGTACCCAGAAAAAAACCAACAATATAGGGGACGTCAAGAAAGATCGCGGATGGACCCGGGAACCTCAATACCGCAGACCTCGCCAGGCAAGACGTATCAGGTTGGACAAAATGCATATTCGACTTGATGTGTACGTTTATGAATGCGTGCACGGGAAGTTACCGCCTGGCTACTCTGTTATCCATCTCGATAATGATCTCAGCAATAACAATATCGACAATCTGCGCGCAGCACCCGAGGAAATACGGCTTATATTCGGAGCGTCAGGCTATGGAAAAATGCCGCAGGTACTCGCCCCTGCGCTATACGCGCAGACAATGCTACGCCATGCAATAAAACAGCTTCAGAAACGTTAAGCGGGGTGGAAAATGGTTAAATCATTTACCCCCCGCCCGTATCAGGATCTTATCATCAACCACGAAATCGACATCCTGCGCTGCAACATCTGGGCGGGTATGGGCATGGGTAAAACCGTGGCAACGCTGACCTCACTGGAAGATCTCTTCATGGCGGGAGCGGAGACGCAGCCCGCGCTGGTCCTCGCGCCGCTGCGCGTGGCGGCCAGCACCTGGCCGGATGAAGCGGTGAAATGGGGGCATCTGCGCAATATTGAGGTGCAGCCGATTGTCGGTAATGCTAAGGCACGCGCCGCAGCGCTGGGGAACAGCAACGCCAGTGTTTTCACCATCAACTACGACAATCTGGTCTGGCTGGTAGAAGAGCTGGGCGGTCGCTGGCCGTTTGGTACCGTCATCTCTGACGAAAGTACCCGGCTGAAATCCTTCCGGTTGCGCGGGGGTGGTAAGCGCGCGGCGGCGCTGGGCAAAGTTGCGCATAAGCACGTCCGGCGCTGGATGAATCTCACCGGTACGCCAGCGCCGAACGGCCTGGTGGATTTGTGGGGCCAGGCGTGGTTTGTGGATCAGGGCCAGCGCCTCGGGCGCACGTACGGTGCGTTTACCTCCCGCTGGTTTAATTCGATACAGTTCCCCGGTCAGAGCTGGACTAAGCTGGAGCCGTTCGCTCACTCGCAGGACGAGATCCAGCGGGCACTGGCGGACGTCACTATCTCCCTGGACGCCGCCGACTGGTTCGATATTAAAGAGCCTATCCATAACGTGATCCGCGTGGACATGCCACCAAAGGCCCGCCAGCAGTATCGCGAAATGGAAAAGGAAATGTTCCTCGAACTGAACGGCGAAGGCATCGAAGCGCCGAATGCTGCAGCAAAGACAGTGAAGTGTCTGCAAATCGCCAGCGGCGCGGTATACACCGACGATGCCGGGAGCTGGTTAGAACTGCACGACGCGAAACTGCAGGCGCTGGACAGTATTCTCACCGAAGCAGCTGGCGCACCGGTGCTGGTGGCCTACCACTGGAAACACGACCTTGATCGCCTGCTTAAAGCGTTTCCTCGCGGTCGCCACCTTGACCAGGATCCGCAGACGCTACGTGACTGGAACGCCGGAAAAATACCGGTGCTGTTCGCACATCCGGCCAGCGCGGGCCACGGCCTGAACATGCAGGACGGCGGCAACATACTGGTGTTTTTCTCGCACTGGTGGGATCTGGAGCAGTATCAGCAAATTATCGAACGCATCGGACCAACCCGGCAGATCCAGGCCGGACACAACCGCCCGGTGTTTATTCACCACATTATCGCCGCCGGCACTATGGACGAAATGGTGATGGAACGGCGCGACTCAAAACGAACAGTGCAGGACATCCTGCTCGATGCCATGAAAAAGAGAGGCGTACTATGAATAATGACTTTATGTCCGAACAAGAAGTGTCTGAACTACTTAATCGAAAAAGAACAGCGCTATGGCGACTAAGAGCTAAATACGGATTTCCCGCCCCTATTCTTATTCGCCCCGCAGTTTACAGTCGTGCAGCTGTTGAAAAGTGGATTGCGGAGGGCGGTATTAACCGATCTGCTTAACGTGCCAGAAAATTTTATCAGCATACAGTTCGTACGCCTCTTTCTGCTCCGGCAACCAATCGTGTTTGTTGTACACCGCCATCACACCCCCAAGTTCATGCCCCAGCATCTTTTCGGTGACGTGGGGCATAACCCCTTCCCCTGATAAATTCGTAACCAGTGAACGCCTGAAGTCGTGTGTTCGCCACTCCGGCATATCAATCTTACCCCTTAGCTTTCTCATGTAGAGATTTGCCGACGAACGGTCGATCGCTTTGTCCAGTTCCTGACCGGGGAATAGCACATCGCCGCCAGCATTCAGCAACCTTTCGATATAGGGCTTTGCCTGGTCGAAGATCGGACGGCGAATAATATTGCCCATCTTCGAATGCTCTTTTGGCGTCGTCCAGATCAGATCTTCCATATTGAATTCGCTGGCCGTCGCGAGGCGCAGCTCGGAAAGCCGGGCACCCCAAAGTAACAGCAACTGGTGCAGCACCTTATTGGATGAAACTATTTTCGAGTTTTCCAGCGCCAGCCATACCTTTGCCAGTTCGGTATAGGTAAGCACGCGGCTACCTTCATCCGGCTTTTTGCCAATGTTCTTTACGCTGAGTTTGAGCAGTTCGCAGGAGGGGATGAGCTGGCGACTGATACACCAGTTAACGACGGAACGCAGCTGTAAAAGCAGCACGCGGGCTTTTTTCTTGTTGATGCTTTCTTGCTTATCAAAAAAGCGCACCCAGGCCGAAACAGGAATGTTGGCTACAGGCGCGTCCTCAAACTGTGTGTACATGGTGTTGTACACAACCGATTTGTACAGCGTCTGCGTATTAGGCTTCAGGTCAGCGACGTACTTACCCCACCACTGATCCAGGCACTCTTTTAACGTCAGTTCGCCGTCGCTACGGGCAAAATAGTTTTTGGGGTTAACCCCCTTCATGTACAATGCGCGCATCTCGCCGACAATCACACGCGCTTCCTTGAGTGACGTAGACGGGTAGCGCCCAACTGTAAGGCGCACCGGTTTACCATTCCAGCGGTAACGATACTGGAAAGAGACAGTACCGGTAGGAGTAACCCGCGCGCTCATACCGTCGCCGTCGGTGATTTCCGCAGGACCGGAGTATGACTTACCGTGGAGACTACGCAGTTTAGTGTCGCTCAGCGCCAATGCTTTATATCCTGTACACAGATTTATAATGCATTCTGTACTCAAAGTGTACGCATTAGCAAGTGAACAAAGCAACACTTTAGCAATAAACAGCTATATTGTTTGCGAGTATACGAAACTAATAACTTGATGTATGACGCGCAGTTACGTTAGTATTGAAACGTTCGGTTTTCGATGCGAAACACCGGACTAAAATGTCTCCTTAGTTAAATGGATATAACGAGCCCCTCCTAAGGGCTAGTTGCAGGTTCGATTCCTGCAGGGGACACCATTCCGGCATCTTCTTAATACCACCCCATCACTTCAAAAAGCTCCGCATCGCCTCAATAATTTCATCCGCACTCCTGTCTGCATCATACTGCTGAATACGCGCAATCTCTCTACGAACGCTGATTTCCAGAATCTCACTCATCATCGACTTGAGCGCGCCGCTGGCCGCCGCCAGCTGCTGCTGCCCCGATCTTCCCGCTTACCGTGCACAACTGCGGCCTTCAGCAAACCTTTACTCAGCCGCCACAGAAAGTGGTGACCGTTGGTCAGCATGAAACGGAACTGCTGCTGACATTAGGGCTGGGGGACAAAATTAGCGCCACTTCCGTATGGTTTGGCCCGTTGCCGGACTCTCTTAAGGAGCAAGGCAAGTCGCTGAAAAAGCTGGCGGATAACTCCCCATCCTTTGAAGCGGTAGTGGCTGAAAGACCGGATCTGGTGCTGGCCCAGTATCACTGGCATATCGGGCCGCAGGGTGAAGTCGGCACGCGGGAGCAATTTACGTCGCTGGGGATCAAGACCTGGATCTCCCCGGCCGACTGCACCGGTAAAAGCGTGACCGACACGTCGAACAGTGATGGCGCGCGCAGTACTCCCTTCTCGATGGCGGAAATTGCGCGGGAAGTGACTGAGGTAGCCGGGATCTTTGGCGTACCGCAGCAGGGAGAAAAGCTGAACCAGGCCCTGGCACAGCGTATTGAGCGAGCGCAGAAACGCGCGGCGACGGAGCGGAAAACGCCGTTGAAAGTCGTGTTCTGGTTCTCAAGCAGCCGCCTGAACGGTGACCCGTGGGTGGCGGGCGATTACGGTGCGCCAGCCTGGATTGCTAATACGCTGGGGCTGAAAAATATTATCGAATCTCATGACGAGTGGCCTGCGGTCACCTGGGAGCATATCGCCCAGGCCCAGCCGGATATTATCGTGATTGCCGATATGGCGCGTCGGCTCTATCCGGCGGATGATGTGGCGGTGAAAGAGGAATTCTTACGCAGCGATCCGGTGACGAAAAATATTCCGGCCGTCAAAAATGGCCATATCGTTGTGATACCCGCCATGTCACTGAACCCGTCCCTGCGTAACGTTGATGCAGTCGAGATAGTCAGCGAATCACTGGCGAAATTTCAGGCCAAACCATGAGTAGTCTTGCCATACGCCAGCCCTTTACGCTGTCGCGCTGGCGTTATCCCGCCCTGATGGCAATGCCCTTGATGCTGGCGCTTGCCGCCAGCATCGGTGATATGCCGGTCTCTTTTACGAATGCAGGCAAAGCCATTCTTAACGGGCTTGGTCTGACTGCATACGCGTTGCCGCAGATTGAAGAAGGGATCGTCTGGCAATACCGTATGAGCCGTGCACTGATGGCGGCCTGCAGCGGCGGTGGTCTGGCGCTGTGTGGCCTGGTGTTACAGGCAATTTTACGCAACCCGCTCGCAGAGCCCTATCTGCTGGGGATTTCTGCCGGTGCATCTCTGGGCGCCGTGTGCGTCATGCTGCTGGGCATTGGCGGCAATACGTTGGGCATTAGCAGCGGTGCGTTTATGGGTGCCTGCGCGGCCTTTGTGCTGATTATGCTAATCACCCGTGCATGACCGAAAGCCCGTCGCGTATTCTGCTGGCAGGGATTGCCGGCACCCAGTTATTTAACGCGCTGACGGCGTATGTTGTCAGCACCTCGGCCAATGCCGAACAGTCCCGTAGCGTGATGTTCTGGCTGCTGGGCAGTCTGAGCGGCGTGCGCTGGCCGGATGCCATGCTGGCGCTGACGGTAACCTTAACCGGTTTTCTGGTGATCTTTGCCTTTGCCCATGCGCTGGATACTTTCACCTTTGGCGATGACGTCTCGACCACGCTGGGCATTCCGGTGACCTTCGTGCGCATCTTACTGCTGCTGACCTGCGCGCTGGTGACGGCGATTATGGTCAGCACCATTGGTGCGGTGGGATTTGTCGGGCTGGTGATCCCCCATGTGACACGAATGCTCTGCCGTCCCGGCCATCGTCGATCCATACCCCTGACCTTTCTTATTGGCGCCCATTTTATGGTCCTCGCCGATATCGTTTCCCGCACGCTGATTACCCACCAGGTGCTGCCGATTGGCGTGGTGACCGCGCTGGTGGGCGCCCCCGCTTTTGTCGTAATGCTGTATCGCAGCAGGGAGAAGAGAAGTTAAACATATCCGTTTCCGGGTTACAGGTCGCGCTGCACTCACAATGCGTGCTCCATGATATCAGCCTCGAACTGACTGCCGGGCAGGTTGTCGACCTGCTGGGGCCTAACGGCTCCGGTAAATCCACGCTGCTGCGCTGTCTGGCCGGGCTCTTTCCCCGACATACTCAGCATATCCGGCTGGATGGCACCTCGCTCGCCGCAATCCCCCTTAAAGTGCGTGCAAAGCAGATAGCCTTTGTGCCCCAGCACGCAGACGTCGACGGGGAGCTTTCCGTCGAGCAGATAGTGCGCCTGGGCCGTACGCCCTATCGCCGTGCGCTACAGGGCCTGAGCGCCTCCGATGAGGCTGCAATTGAGGATGCTATAGGTCTTATGCAGCTTGCCGGGCTGCGTAAACGTCAGTGGCATCAACTCTCCGGCGGGGAACGTCAGCGGGCGCAAATTGCCCGCGCGCTGGCGCAGCAACCGCGGGTATTGCTGCTCGATGAACCGACTAACCATCTCGATATTCAGTATCAGCTGGAACTAATGCGGCTGATTGCAGAGCTGCCGCTGACGGTGGTGGTGGCGCTGCACGACCTTAATCTTGCGGCAAACTACTGTCAGCATCTGGTGCTGTTAAAGTCTGGATGCGTGATGACAAGCGGTACACCTGAAAAGGTCTTAACCGCCCCCCGGATTGAGGAGGCCTGGAGTGTCAGGGCTAACGTCAGGAGATAGAAGAATACGATCGGTATTAGCTATGTCATGGTATAGCCAATCACTGCGTTAACCACAGCCGAAGACATAAACACGCCGCCGAGGATTAAAAAGACCTGTTTTTTCGTTGTGAACCCCAGCACCATCATCGGGATGGCTAATGCTAAGAAAGGGATGGCGATAATGGTAAATGTGTTCACGATAAATCCTCCGGTAAGAGCGTCGTTAACTGGCGACAGTCAGGCAGATCAGTCTGTCGCCTTCTCCCCGCTTTTACAACGCCCAGAATCGGCGGTATTTTGCACTTCCCCCCGCTCTTTTACGTAAAAATCCATCGCAAAAACAACCTTCTGGCACAGCCTCTTCCGTTAGCGAAAAACACGCTGGCGAAAGGGAATTTATTGCTCTTTGCAATTAAAGTGTCGCCGATCGAAGACAGTTGTAAGTTGCTAAAAATAAATAAGAAAACCCCTCTTGTAAGGCCATATTTTTAGGCGTAGATTAGCGCCGTCTCGCACCAGAAAGTGCAGAATTCTGAGGTGCTGCTGTGGTCAGAAATGGGAGATTAGTCTCATTTTGAATTTGGCCCGGTGTCAGCTCTCTATAATCAGGCAGGACTTGTCATTGATGGCGTGCCGAATGCGCGCGGAGTGATGAAACGTGAAATATTTCTTTATGGGCATTTCGATGATGGTTTTAGTCTGGGCCGGTACCTTTGCCCTGATGATCTGAGCAAAATGCATTAATGTGAAAAAGGCGCCATCGGCGCCTTTTTCATGTCCCGAACTCGGGGATTACTCTTCCTGGCTTTTACCGCTCGTTGGCAGCAACCCGTCCGCACGGAACATCGCCTTGATACCTCTGACGGCCTGACGGATACGATCGCGGTTTTCAATCAGCGCGAAGCGGACGTGAGTATCGCCGTAATCACCAAAACCAATCCCCGGTGACACGCAAACTTTGGCGTCGCTCAGCAGCTTTTTGGCAAACTCCAGCGAGCCCATCGCCGCATACTGTTCGGGGATTTTTGCCCAGACATACATTGATGCCTTTGGCAGCTCAACCATCCAGCCCGCTTCATGCAGCCCTTTAACCAGCACATCACGACGTCGCTTGTACTGCTCTGCGATATCCTTCACGCATTGCTGATCGCCTTCCAGCGCAGCGATAGCGGCCACCTGCAGCGGCGTAAAGGTACCGTAGTCATGGTAACTTTTGATACGCGCCAGGGCGCTAACCAGCTGCGGGTTACCGACCATAAAGCCGATGCGCCAGCCGGCCATATTGTAACTTTTCGACAGCGTAAAGAACTCTACCGCCACATCACGAGCACCGGGGACCTGCATAATGGAAGGCGCCTGCCAGCCATCATAGACAATATCGGCATAGGCCAGATCGTGTACCACCAGCACATCGTAGCGCTTTGCCAGGGCCACAACCTTTTCGAAGAATTCCAGTTCGACACACTGGGCGGTCGGATTGGACGGGAAACCGAGGATCATCATTTTCGGCTTCGGGTAACTTTCGCGGATGGCGCGTTCCAGCTCGTTAAAGAAATCGACGCCTTCCACCAGCGGCACGGAGCGAACCTGTGCACCGGCTATCACCGCACCGTAGATATGAATCGGGTAGCTTGGGTTCGGTACCAGTACGGTATCGCCGTGATCCAGGGTCGCCAGCATCAGGTGCGCCAGCCCCTCTTTCGAGCCGATAGTCACAATCGCTTCGCTTTCCGGGTCGATATCCACCTGATAGCGTTCCTGATACCAGCGTGAAATGGCCCGACGCAGGCGAGGAATACCGCGCGACGTGGAATAACCGTGCGTATCCGGGCGCTGGGCCACGGTGCACAGCTTTTCGACAATATGCGGCGGAGTGGCGCCATCAGGGTTGCCCATACTGAAATCGATAATATCTTCGCCGCGCCGACGCGCAGCCATTTTCAATTCAGCAGTAATGTTGAAAACATAGGGGGGAAGACGATCGATACGCGTAAAGCGACGTTCAGGACTGTGCTCAGCCATAGATTCCTCAGATTACGTTAGCGCCCGGACCGTCCGAGCGACGCTGCCACGTTGTGGTGGCATGAAGAGAAAATAACCTAAAAAAAATGAGCCTGTCGAGAGGGTTAACAAAAAATAAACGCGGCGAAAAAAAACAGGAATACCATAGGAAGAAAACCAAGATTAACGATCCGCTTAAAGGCTGTTAACTGACAAAAAATTAACATAAATTATCAACAAGATAACTTTATCGACGGCGATATTTTCCACAGATGGCGAATGCAGGATAAATATCCACCAATCCCCTTTTTAGGTTATGGTTTTTCCCGTTTATCCTGGCTCAGCCGCGACTGGTCAACGGCCGCCGGGTCTCTTATCATAGTGTTTTCACGCGATTGTCATGGCGTCCCGATGCACGAAATTTTTACGATGTTGCTGGCGGTATTCGATCGGGCAGCACTGATGTTGATCTGCCTGTTTTTTCTTATCCGTATCCGCCTTTTCCGCGAGCTGCTGCACAAGTCGGCCCACACGCCGCAGGAACTGCTCGCCGTTACGGCCATCTTCTCGATGTTCGCCCTGTTCAGCACCTGGTCCGGCGTGCACGTTGAAGGCTCGCTGGTTAACGTCAGAATTATTGCCGTTATGGCAGGCGGTATTCTGTTTGGCCCCTGGGTGGGTATTATTACCGGCATTATCGCCGGTATTCACCGCTATCTGATCGATATTGGCGGCGTCACCGCAATCCCCTGTTTTATTACCAGTATTATCGCGGGCTGTCTCTCCGGATGGATCAACTGCCGGGTGCCAAAAGCGCAGCACTGGCGAATTGGTATCCTCGGCGGGATGCTGTGTGAAACCCTGACCATGATCCTGGTGGTCGTCTGGGCGCCCACTACCGGGCTGGGCCTCGATATCGTGTCAAAAATCGGTATCCCGATGATTCTGGGCACCGTCTGTATTGGCTTTATCGTTCTGCTGGTGCAGAGCGTAGAGGGTGAAAAAGAGGCGCTTGCCGCCCGCCAGGCCAAGCTGGCGTTGGATATTGCTAATAAAACCCTGCCACTGTTCCGCCACGTAAACAGCGAATCTCTGCGCCAGGTCTGCGATATTATCCGCCGCGATATCAGCGCCGATGCGGTGGCGATTACCAATATCGACCATGTTCTGGCCTACGTTGGCGTCGGGGAAGATAACTACCGCTACAGCGACGATATTATCAGCCCGACCACCCGCCAGGCGATTGACCACGGCGAGATCGTTATCAGAAACAATGACGAAGCCCACCGGACGCCGGAGATCCACTCCCTGCTGGTGATCCCACTGTGGGAAAAAGGGGTCGTGACCGGCACGCTGAAAATTTATTACTGCCACGCACACCAGATCACCTCCACGCTGCAGGAGATGGCCGTCGGGCTGTCGCAGATTATCTCCACTCAACTGGAGGTCTCCCGCGCTGAACAGCTGCGCGAGATGGCCAACAAGGCCGAACTGCGTGCCCTGCAGAGCAAGATTAACCCGCATTTTCTGTTTAACGCCCTGAATGCCATTTCGTCATCGATCCGCCTTAATCCGGACACCGCCCGCCAGCTGATCTTTAATCTGTCGCGCTATCTGCGCTATAACATTGAATTAAAAGACGATGAGCAGATCGATATAAAAAAAGAGCTGTACCAGATTAAGGATTACATCGCCATTGAGCAGGCCCGCTTCGGCGACAAGCTAACGGTTATCTATGATATTGATGACGAGGTGAGCTGCGTGATCCCAAGCCTGCTGATCCAGCCGCTGGTGGAAAACGCGATTGTCCACGGTATCCAGCCCTGCAAAGGCAAAGGCGTGGTAACGATTAGCGTCGCGGAGTGCGGTAACAGAGTGCGTATCAGCGTGCGCGATACCGGCAATGGTATCGACCCAAAAGTTATCGAGCGCGTGGAAGCGAACGAAATGCCGGGCAATAAAATCGGCCTGCTTAACGTGCATCATCGGGTAACACTGCTTTACGGTGAGGGATTACATATCCGCCGCCTGGAGCCGGGTACCGAGATAGCCTTTTATGTGCCTAACCAGGGCACGTCGTCGGCGACGCCTGTCACGCTGCTGCTGTAGTCGGGAGAGAGTATGAAAGTCATCATCGTTGAAGACGAGTTCCTGGCACAACAGGAGCTAAGCTGGCTGATAAAAGAGCACAGCCAGATGGAGATTGTCGGCACCTTCGACGACGGTCTCGACGTGCTGAAATATCTGCAGCACAACAAGGTCGATGCGATCTTCCTCGATATTAATATTCCGTCGCTGGACGGCGTGTTGCTGGCGCAGAATATCAGCCAGTTCGCCCACAAGCCTTTTATTGTGTTTATCACTGCGTGGAAAGAGCATGCGGTGGAGGCTTTCGAGCTGGAAGCGTTCGACTATATCCTGAAGCCGTGGCAGGAGTCGCGGATCATCAACATGCTCGGCAAGCTGGAAAACACCTGGCTGCAGCAGTCGGTCGAGCCACAGGCTGGCCCGGTGGTGCGTGAGAACGATACGATCAATCTGATCAAGGACGAGCGCATTATCGTCACCAGCATCAACGATATCTACTACGCCGAAGCGCACGAGAAAATGACCTTCGTCTATACGCGCCGGGAATCGCACGTGATGCCGATGAATATCACCGAGTTCTGTAGCAAGCTTCCGGCGGCGCACTTCTTCCGCTGCCATCGCTCTTTCTGCGTAAACCTGAATAAGATTCGCGAGATAGAACCCTGGTTCAATAACACCTATATCCTGCGCCTGCGGGATCTCGACTTCCAGGTCCCGGTCAGCCGCAGCCGGGTAAAAGCATTCCGGCTGTTAATGAATCTGTAAAGAAGGCGCCGTCGGCGCCTTTTTTATCGTTACAGGACCTGTCCAAGCGTTTGACGCAAATGCGCACCCGCCCCCAGCAGCCCAGGATTATCGTGAACGATAAGGTAAACCGGAATATCCTGCACGTAGGCTTTAAAGCGGCCCTTATCTTCAAAGCCCCCGCGGAAACCGGATGCCTTAAAGAACTCCAGGAAACGCGGGACGATGCCGCCGGCGATATAGACCCCACCGAACGTCCCCAGATTCAGCGCCAGGTTGCCGCCAAAGCGCCCCATAATCACGCAGAACAGGGACAGCGCACGACGGCAGTCGATGCAGCTATCTTCCAGCGCGCGCTCGGTCACATCCTTCGGCTGCAGGTTTTCCGGCAGACGCCCGTCGGACTTGACGATTGCACGATAGAGGTAGACCAGACCCGGTCCGGACAGCACGCGTTCGGCGGAGACATGGCCCAACTCGGCCCGCAGTTGCTCGAGGATAATGGCCTCTTCTTCGCTGTTTGGCGCGTAGTCTACATGGCCGCCTTCGCCAGGCAGGCTTATCCAGCGCTTATCAACGTGCACCAGGTGCGATACCCCAAGGCCGGTGCCCGCGCCATAAACGGCAATGGGTTTACCTTCAACCGGCTCACCGCCGCCGAACTGGATGAGATGATCTTTTTTCAGCATCGGGATCGCCATTGACACGGCGGTAAAGTCGTTAATGATTTCCAGATGGGACAGGCCCAGGTTGTGCTTCATTTCGGCAATGGAGAATGCCCAGGTGTGGTTGGTCATCGCCACCCAGTCACCGGTAATGGGGCAGGCAATGGCGATACTGCCATCCTCCACCGCGACATTCTGCTCCTGCAGATAGACACGCACCACGGCTTCAAGGCTCGGGTAATCCAGCCCGGAGTACGTTTTAGCATGTGAAATCTCACCGCTGTTTAGGTCGCACAGCGCCAGACGCGCATTGGTGCCACCGACATCTCCCACTAAGGCATACTTTGTCATTCTGCTGCTCCGCCAGATTCTGAAAATCGCTTTGGCTCACTGTAAATACAAGCCGACGTAACAACAACGTCCGGAGTGCTGCCTCCCCTGAAAAGGTCGATCTCCATCACATTCCGCTACGATTTACTTTACCGTTTCAGCTCTCATAACGCGAAGCCGACGTTATCCTCCGTTTCGTGCTTCCAGCGCACGCGTGACATTACGCCCAGCTCCTGAAGGTTATTTGCGCTTAACCGTCGCCGATAATCAGCGCCACCAGCTACTGCAGGCATAGCCAGTTCTTCTGAGAGCCCCCTGAATTGAGTATCGAAGAAGTGCGATGACCGTACATATAACCATTAAAAGCACATGGGAATTAGACTTTACGCTGCGGCGGTACACTGGCGAGAAGGCGGCCATTAGTGTAAACGTATACACCTCCTCTGTTTTAACCCTTAAGGATATAATATGGTTTATCAGGCCGATCCCCACCGTTACCAGACAATGGACTATCGTCGCTGCGGCGACAGCGGCATTAAATTGCCGGCGATTTCACTGGGTCTTTGGCATAACTTCGGCGACGAGACGCTGGTGGAGACCAGCCGTCAACTACTGCACCGCGCTTTCGACCTTGGCATTACCCATTTCGATTTAGCCAATAACTATGGCCCGCCGCCCGGCTCCGCCGAACGTAACTTTGGCCGCATTTTGCAGGAAGATTTTCTGCCCTGGCGCGATGAGCTGATTATTTCCACCAAAGCTGGTTACACCATGTGGGAAGGTCCCTACGGCGACTGGGGCTCGCGCAAATATCTGGTTTCCAGCCTCGATCAGAGCCTGAAGCGGATGGGCCTGGACTACGTTGATATTTTCTACCACCACCGTCCGGACCCCGAAACGCCGCTGAAAGAGACCATGCGCGCGCTGGATCATATCGTTCGTCAGGGGAAAGCCCTCTACATTGGCCTGTCGAACTACCCTGCCGAACAGGCCCGTCAGGCGATCGAGATCCTGGAAGATTTAGGTACGCCGTGCCTGATTCATCAGCCAAAATACTCGATGTTTGAACGCTGGGTCGAAGCGGATCTGCTCGATTTGCTGCAGGAAAAAGGCGTGGGCAGCATTGCCTTCTCCCCTCTGGCAGGTGGCATGCTGACGGACCGCTACCTCGACGGTATCCCGGCGGATTCTCGTGCCGCCAGCGGCAGTCGCTTTCTCAATGCCGACCAGCTTACCGACAGCAAACTTGAGCGCGTACGCCAGCTTAACGATATTGCCCTGAGCCGCGGGCAGAAGCTGTCGCAGATGGCTCTGGCGTGGGTACTGCGCGACAACAAGATCACCTCAGTGCTGATAGGCGCAAGTAAAACATCACAGATCGAAGATGCGGTCGGGATGCTGATGAACAGTCAGTTCACCGTGCAGGAGTGTGAGGCGATCGAAGCCATTCTGCAGCAGGGCGAATAAGTCGCTCGCCTTTACGATTTAGGAGTAATGCCAATACGACGGGGCTTTACCGCCCCGTAATATGGCGTTAGCAGGCCGCAGGCCTTTCATGAAGGAGAGTCACTATGTTCAGGTCCCTGATTCTGGCGGCCATTCTGATGGCGTCAGCCCCGCTGGTTTCTAATGCCGCGGAAATTACCCTGTTGCCATCCATCAAGCTGCAAATTGGCGATCGCGACAACTACGGTAATTACTGGGACGGCGGGCGCTGGCGCGACCGCGATTACTGGCAGAGCAACTATGAATGGCGTAAAAACCGCTGGTGGAAGCATGACCACGGCCGCCATCGCGGCTGGGATGATCGTCGCGCATATGAACGCGGCTATCAGGAAGGCTGGCGCGATCGGGACGATCGCCGTGGATGGGATCGGCCAGGACGTGGACGAGGCCATCACTGATTTATCTGCAACCCCGTCGCCCTGACGGGGTTTTTACTTACAATCCCAGCACCGTGCCCATCAGCAGCCAGAGATTGAGCCCCACCACCAGCGCCACAATCATCCAGCCCGCACGTTTTACCCAGGTCACATTCACCAGATCGCCCATCAGTCGCGAATCGCTGGTAAATATCAGGAGCGGAACCAGTGCCAGGGCAATACCAAAGCTCAGCACCACCTGGCTCATTACCAGAATACGCGTCGGGTCCAGCCCCATCAGAATGACAATAAACGATGGCAGCATGGTAATACTGCGGCGTATCCACAGAGGAATATGGAAACGCACAAATCCCTGCATCACCACCTGCCCTGCCAGCGTTCCGACCACCGTTGACGACAGCCCTGCTGCCACCAGACTGAGGCCAAAAATGGTTGCCGCTGCGTGGCTCAGGAGTGGTTGAAGCGTTAAGTAGGCCAGCTCAAGATCGGCAATCCCCGTATGGCCATTAAAGTGGAAGGCGGCGGCGGCGGTCGCCATCATCGCCAGATTAACAAAACCCGCGATGGTCATCGCAACAGCGACATCCCAGCGGGTGGCAGAATAACGTTCCCGCCGCTCACCACCGTGCAGATGCTGAGTCAGGGACGAATGCAGGTAAATCACGTGCGGCATAATGGTCGCACCCAGCACGCCGGCCGCCAGGAAGACCGCCTCCGATCCCGGCAGCGACGGGATAATAATCCCGCGCGCCAGCGGAGCCAGCACGGGCTGAGAAAAGACCAGCTCAACAATATAAGCCGCGGCAACAAACAGCAGCAGTCCACCGATAACCTTTTCCAACGGCTTCTGCCCACGGCTTTGCAGCATCAGGATCAGGAAAGTGGCAATGCCGGTTAAGACAGCCCCCTGGAGCAACGATACGCCGAGGATCAGCTTAAAGCCGATCGCCGCGCCGATAAATTCCGCCAGATCCGTCGCCATCGCGATAACTTCCGCCTGCACCCAGTAAAACCAGACCAGCGGGCGCGGATAGCGATCGCGAATATGTTCCGCAAGGTTTTTGCCGGTGGCGATCCCAAGCTTCGCGGACAGCAGCTGGATCAGCATCGCCATCAGGTTGGCCCACACCACCACCCACAGCAGCTGATAGCCAAAACTGGCCCCTGCCTGAATGTTAGTGGCAAAGTTACCGGGATCGATATAGCCAATAGCGGCAATGAACGCCGGCCCCATCAGTGCCAGCCTTAATCTACGCGCCGTACGGCCACTGCTCCCCTCAACGCGACTGCTGTTCATTGTGTTGCCTCTAATATAGCCATTGCTATGTTTCATGCTATCAAAATGCGAATGATTATCAAGATCACTAAAAAGGGTTGTATCAATTTCTCTGATAGCGTTTCACTTTTGGCGGGTGGAATGCTGATAAAATCGCAGCGCGACGATAATGCGCATTTACATGATATTAACAGATGCAGGTGAATTTTCACTTCTTTACGTAACATCACCAAAATGTATGTTTGTTTGGCTTTTTTGAATCTACTCACACCTTTTTATTATTGTGCGTTTCAGATCTCGTTTTCTTTGCACTTGTTACATAGAATGTGCACGAAAATTAAATCTGCCTCATATTTGGAGCAAATATGGACCGCGTTTTGCACTTTGTCCTCGCGCTTGCTGTGGTTGCACTGCTGGCATTGATTGTCAGCAGCGATCGTAAGCAAATCCGCATTCGTTTTATTATTCAATTGCTTGTAATTGAAGTATTGCTGGCCTGGTTCTTCCTGAACTCCAACGTCGGCCTTGGATTTGTAAAAGGCTTCTCCGAAATGTTTGAAAAACTGCTCGGATTCGCCAACGAAGGGACAAACTTTGTTTTTGGCAAAATGAATGATGAAGGCCTGGCCTTCTTCTTCCTGAAGGTGCTCTGCCCGATCATCTTTATCTCTGCACTGATCGGTATCTTGCAGCATATCCGCGTTCTGCCTGTAGTTATCCGCGCTATCGGCACCGTGCTGTCGAAAGTTAACGGTATGGGCAAGCTGGAATCCTTTAACGCCGTCAGCTCCCTGATTCTGGGGCAGTCCGAAAACTTTATCGCCTATAAAGACATTCTGGGCAAAATGTCACGTCAGCGTATGTACACCATGTCTGCAACCGCCATGTCGACCGTTTCGATGTCGATCGTCGGTGCGTACATGACCATGCTGGACGCGAAATACGTTGTTGCCGCACTGATCCTCAACATGTTCAGCACCTTTATCGTGGTGCAGTTGATTAACCCGTACCGCGTGGACGAGAACGAAGAAAACCTGCAGATGTCCAATCTACATGAAGGTCAGAGCTTCTTTGAAATGCTGGGTGAGTACATTCTGGCCGGTTTCAAAGTGGCGATTATCGTTGCCGCGATGCTGATCGGTTTTATTGCCCTGATCGCCGCGCTGAACGCCCTGTTTGCTACCGTCTTCGGCATCTCCTTCCAGGGCATTCTGGGCTACATCTTCTACCCGATTGCCTGGGTGATGGGTGTACCGGCTGGCGAAGCGCTGCAGGTCGGCAGTATTATGGCGACCAAGCTGGTGTCTAACGAATTCGTGGCAATGATGGACCTGCAGAAACTGGCCGGTACGCTGAGCCCGCGCGCGGAAGGCATCCTGTCTATCTTCCTGGTCTCCTTCGCCAACTTCTCTTCCATCGGGATCATTGCCGGTGCGATTAAAGGTCTGAACGAAGAGCAGGGTAACGTCGTATCCCGTTTCGGTCTGAAACTGGTCTACGGCTCTACGTTGGTCAGCGTACTCTCCGCGTCTATTGCCGCACTGGTACTCTAAGCCCAACGTTGAAAGACAAAAAAGCCGGGATATTCCCGGCTTTTTTATGCGTCATGTTTAACCAGCAAGCGGCAGCGGTTTGCCAATCAGATACCCCTGCAGGTATTCAACGCCCAGCCCAGGCAGTATCTGACTCTGCGCCGGCGTCTCAACGAACTCCTCCACGACCGACAGCGATTTCGCTTTTGCCAGCTCGCAAATCGATTTCACAATCATCGCATCCATCGGGTCCATCTCGATATCCTTCACAAAACAGCCATCAATTGCCTGCAGACGTTTCAGACGCTCGTAGTTGGCATAGCCGGTGCCGAAATCATCGATAGCAATTTTGCAGCCGTAGCCACGCAACAGCTGGATGTTCTGCATGCTGATTTCTGAGTTAGAGAACGCCTGCTCTTCCGTAATTTCGACAATCACGTTTTCAGCGTTGACACCATAAAGACTAAACAGCGCAATGATCCTGGCAGCGCTCTCTTTTTGCATCAGGGTAAACGGCAGCAAATTCACCGAGCAGCGAAACAACGGATGCGCCTGGATCCAGCGGCGCACTTTCTCAATCACCAACATGTCGAAACGCTGGCTGAGGTTAAACTGGGCCACGATAGGGATCAACCTGTCCGGCATAATGATTTCCCCGTCGCACACCAGCCGTGTCAGGATCTCGTCATACCCCTTCCCTGCCACGTTGCGGATCGGCTGGGCGCACAGCATCAGCCCATCTTCCGCCAGCGCCCGTTTGATCTTTCCGAGCAACAGCACACGCTCGGTCGTCTGCCCGCAAACGGTATTTATACTGGCGTTGAGCGCCAGCACGCGGCGCGATTCGCAGGCCTGTTCCGCCAGCCAGCTGAGCTGGCCCAGAGTATGGTGCAGATCGCTTTCGCTACCGTCGATGGCAGCCCACGCGGCACCAAATTCCAGCTCCAGTACGGTGTTATGCCAGCTGAATTTGACGTTGTTCAGCATGCTGACGATATGACTTAGCCGCTTAGCCGTGTCCGGACCATACTGCACGAGGGCGCTTCCAGGCATCTGAAATACCTTTTCCCCTGGCTGGAGCAGGGACTGGAGATGGCGAACCACCAGTCGTTTACAGTGCACGCGCATCATCATGCCGTAGTGACGGCTGAGAAATTCAAGGTTCGCCATCCGCAGGCAGCAAAGACTGGCCTGCTGAATATCCGCCAGGCTTGCCTCCAGCGTACGCAGATTGGGCAGACCGGTCAGCGGGTCAGTTAACGCCTGTGCGTGCCATTTCCGGCGTATCCGCTGGCTACGCTGGAAAATATTCAGCATATAGAGCAGACAGATAGAAAACGAGATTAGCACCAAGAGCACAAAGGCCAGCGAGTATTCCGTATTCACACCGTGCAGGAAGTGCTGGTTATTCGCCAACAGCAGTAGCGCACAGATAGCCCAGGCCAGCGCTAACGGCAGATAACTCATTTTACGGATGCCAACTGTAAACAGAATAAAAATGATTGGAACCAGATAACCGGCAATAAATCCGGAACGGATTGGCAGACACAAAACGGCTAGCGCCCCCCCCAGGCAACAAAGCCAGAAAATAGCAAAAAAAACGATTACCGGGCAGCAGGAGTGGAACCGTACTTTTTCGCCATAACACCCGCGCATAGCGAGGATTGAGTATGATCCTCAGCGGAAAATAGAACAGCATGGTAAAAATAAGTACCGCACTAATCTGGCTTTGTACATCAACAATGGTGTATATCGCCGACGCAGATTCAAACCAGGGCGAAACGGATACAGGGTAAGCCTGGTACTCGCCGGTCAGGTACATCACACCTTTAAGCAACACAGGGGCCGCAAATCCAGGCCAGAAGATGCGCGGCCCAGACGCCAGCGAACAATGCCGCAAATGGCAAACGTAGCGGAGAGCTGGCAAAACAGCAGCAAAGTAGTCTGCACCAGAGATAAGTCGAAATATCAACTGTTGGTGACGGCAAAGCCAATGATTAACAGCAGCACGGCGTGACGACCGAACAGTAGCAGCAACGCCAGCATGACGCTCATCGGCAACCAGGCGAGGTAAATACCGTGATTATCAATTACGGCCTGCGGGGAAATTTCGCGGGAAATGGGAATAAAGATAATGCACAGCAGCAAGGCCAGCGCAAACTTTCTAAAATAAATTGGTCTGTTGTTACCCATTCGCGTTAAAAAACGACCTCATCCTGAGCGTTATCTGTGCGGTGATAGTAGGTTTATTCATTCCACGAAGCAAGTTGCATGACTGAACATCCCGCTAAAGAAAGGGGATTCAGGATTTTACTGCCGGTAAATACAATCTGAAGATATAACCCCCCTCCTCCGCCGTTGGGAGAGGGTCTGAATTTTGGTGGAGCTAAGCGGGATCGAACCGCTGACCTCTTGCATGCCATGCAAGCGCTCTCCCAGCTGAGCTATAGCCCCACAGTCTGTTTACGCACAAATTCTGATGGGAGCAGAATTTGGTGGAGCTAAGCGGGATCGAACCGCTGACCTCTTGCATGCCATGCAAGCGCTCTCCCAGCTGAGCTATAGCCCCGTTGCGTAAAGCCTGTCGTGTTGACGGGCGGCATAATATGAATTCCGCCCGCGGGTGTCAACGGCAAAATGAAGCACGCCCTCTCAATCGCTGAAAAAGCAGGCAAATGAATCACTTTGCGACATGGGCCATAGCCTTGAATTAAACCCGTCACGCTTTCGCGTAAAATAATGCTATAAAGTAATCTCTTAATTCCCCACCACGACTCAGGATTTGGCATGATCAAGGAGAGAATGACGCCGGAGGAGCTGGCAAGGCTCACGGGCTATAGTCGACAAACCATTAATAAATGGGTACGCAAGGAGGGATGGGAAACCTCACCAAAACCAGGAGTGCAGGGAGGAAAAGCACGTCTGGTCCACGTCGACGATCAGGTTCGCGAATTTATCTTAAGCGCCCAGCGTGACAGCAATGAGACGAGCAGCTACTCGCAGATTGCCATTAACGACGCCGCGTTCGACGCTCTGCTCATTTCCCTGGCAAAGGAAATGACCGATGCGGAACAAAAGCAGTTGACGTCTCTGCTGCTGCGTGAAGGTATCGCAGGCCTGTTACAGCGCCTCGGCATTCGTAGTCAGAAGCCATGAACAGGTTACAGAGCAAGATGACCACGGCTGAACTGGCAGGCTGTCTGGGCGTCGCCTCTCAGACGGTTAACCGCTGGGCACGTGAGCAAAAATGGAGCACCGAGCCGATTCCCGGCGTCAAAGGTGGCCGGGCCAGACTTATTTGTATTGACCAGGATGTCAAAAAATTCCTCGCCAATACCAACGCGTTCCGTAAACAGAGCCAGTACAACCAGGCCGCTGAGCCGCGACTGGAGTACGTTAGTCGCCCTTTAAACCCGGTGCTAAGTCAAATTCACATCGCGCTAGACAATATGACGCAGGATGAACAGCAGCAACTCGCCCAGCTACTGGTCCAGGAGGGTATTTCGGGACTGCTACTGCGTCTGGGGATCCGTAATCAGACAGATGAATAAATTACCTGAAAAAATGACCACCGCCGAACTGGCCGACTATCTTGACATCGCACGCCAGACGGTTAGCCGCTGGACGCGGGAACAGGGCTGGAAAACGGAAGCCATTCCTGGCATTAAAGGTGGACGTGCACGCCTTATTCATATTGACCAGAATGTGCGGGATTTTCTCGCCAATACGACCGCTATACGCCAGAAAACATCTCGGGTTGAAGAGCCTCGCGAGGAATACCTCTTATCGGGTGACAGTCAGACACTGCGGCATATTATCCACGCGCTGCGTAATATGACACCGGATGAACAGCAGCAGCTGACGCAACTGCTGGTGAGGGAAGGCCTTCACGGTTTCCTGCACCGGCTGGGCATCGGTCCGGCGAAATAAAAAACGGCAGGGTGAAAACCCTGCCGTTTTTTATGGCGAAACCAGACTTACTGCTGCGCTTCGCGCCCGGCGATATAGCCCAGAGCTTTGTTGATACGCTCTACGCTGCGGGTTTTACCGATCGCATGAACGGTAACATCCAGCGCAGGAGACTGGCTGGCGCCGGTAACGGCAACGCGCAGCGGCATCCCGACTTTACCCATACCCACTTCCAGCTCATCGGCGGTTGCCTGGATCGCCTGGTGAACGTTTTCCACCGTCCAGTCGCTCAGCGCGGCAAGCTTATCGCGTACCACTTCCAGCGGCTGACGTGCGACGGGACGCAGATGTTTCTTCGCGGCATCGGCGTCAAATTCGGGGAAATCTTCGTAGAAGTAGCGGCAGCTTGCCGCCATCTCTTTCAGCGTTTTGCAGCGTTCCCCCAGCAGCTTAACCAGATCGGCCAGCTGCGGACCGTTGCGGGTGTCGATGTTTTCCTGCTCGATATGCCACTGCAGATGGGTCGCCACGTACTCTGGCGCCAGGGTATTAATATAGTGGTGGTTCAGCCACTGCAGCTTTTCAGTATTGAACGCGCTGGCAGATTTGCTGACCGCGCCCAGAGTGAACTGCTTAATCATCTCTTCACGGCTAAAAATTTCCTGGTCGCCGCTGGACCAGCCCAGGCGCACCAGGTAGTTAAGCAGCGCTTCCGGCAGATAGCCGTCATCGCGATACTGCATGACGCTGACCGCACCGTGGCGTTTGGAGAGCTTTTTACCGTCGTCGCCGTTGATCATGGAAACGTGCGCGTAAACCGGCACCGGCGCATTCAGCGCTTTCAGAATGTTAATCTGACGCGGCGTGTTGTTGATATGGTCTTCACCACGCACCACGTGGGTGATCTCCATATCCCAGTCGTCTACCACTACGCAGAAGTTGTAGGTCGGAGCACCGTCGGTACGGCGGATGATCAGGTCATCCAGCTCCTGATTGCTGAACTCAATCGGACCACGGATCTGATCGTCAAAGATCACCGAACCTTCCTGCGGGTTAGCGAAACGAACCACGCAAGGTTCATCATCGGCATGGTGGCTGCGATCGTGGAGGCAGCGACCGTCATAGCGCGGCTTTTCACCTTTAGCCATCTGCTCTTCACGCAGCGCATCCAGACGCTCTTTAGAGCAGTAGCATTTATAGGCCGTACCGACTTCCAGCATCTCATCAATCACCGCGTTATAGCGGTCAAAACGTTTTGTCTGGAAATACGGACCCTCATCCCACTCCAGGCTCAGCCAGTTCATACCATCCATGATGGCATCAATAGCCTGCTGGGTTGAGCGCTCAAGATCGGTATCTTCAATACGCAGCACAAACTCACCGCCGTGGTTGCGGGCAAAAAGCCAGGAGTACAGTGCAGTGCGGGCACCACCGACGTGCAGATAGCCTGTTGGGCTTGGCGCGAAGCGGGTTTTGATTTTCATGAAAAGGCCTTACGTTGATAAAAATGCCGGTCACCGGCAAGTCCTGTAAATCTTCAGTGGCCAATATTCTATCACCGTGGACTAATTCCTCAATCTTGTTCCTGATTTCGGCTATTTTCCGGCTGTTTTTGTTTAGAAATCATGCTCTATCGTCTGTGCTATCGCCACATTGCCTAATTTTACGACGAACAAACAAAATCTTTAGAAAATGCGTTGACTCATTTTCAACTCTCCCTATAATGCGACTCCACACAGCGGGGGTGATTAGCTCAGTTGGTAGAGCACCTCCTTTACACGGAGGGGGTCGGCGGTTCGAGCCCGTCATCACCCACCATCTACTCAGGTAGATTACGCAGTGTAGATAACTATTTGAGACATGGGCGATTAGCTCAGTTGGTAGAGCATCTCCTTTACACGGAGGGGGTCGGCGGTTCGAGCCCGTCATCGCCCACCATATCTCAAAACATTATCGTTGTTGTTCCGAAATGGGCGATTAGCTCAGTTGGTAGAGCATCTCCTTTACACGGAGGGGGTCGGCGGTTCGAACCCGTCATCGCCCACCATTTCGGGTCGTTAGCTCAGTTGGTAGAGCAGTTGACTTTTAATCAATTGGTCGCAGGTTCGAATCCTGCACGACCCACCATTCTCTAAGTGGATTGCAGTAGTTAAGCGTGAAGGATAACGTTGCTTTAGCAACGGCCCCAAGGGCGAGGCGAAGCCGAGTCATCCTGCACCACCCACCAGTGTAAAAAAGCGCCCTAAAAGCGCTTTTTTGCTATCAGCGATTTGTAAAAAACCATTCTTTTGTTTTTACTTAAAGCCATATTTACTTCTGCACACCTCTCCGTAACCACCGATAAAACTGCCCTTACACAAATCAAAATGTCAATAAAAAGCCATATTTATCAGCCGCTAAACTAGGTTTTGCGTATCCATAACTTATCTTTAATCTACCGATATTATCCATCCTGCGTTTTTGCATGAACGCCAGTCAAGTTTTGCGTGATTGCGCCGATACTACTATTTTATGGCTAGAAAGGAGATTGCAATGACAACTATTTCAACAACAGCAGCATCCGTACAAAGCACCACCAGTACTACTGGCAGCAGCAAAGCCTCCACCGGCAATGATATTGCTTCCCAGATAAGCCGTCTGACTCAGCAGATCACTAAGCTGACCCAGCAGCTGAAAGACGTTACCAACGGCGACGGTACCACCGAAGAAAAACAGGAGCGGTCTGAGATGATCCAGTCCCAGATTGAGATGCTTCAGGCTCAGATCGCTCAGCTTCAGCGCCAGCAGGCTCAGGAAGCAGAGCAAAAGCAAGCACAGCAGCAGGTTCAGCAGGGCAAAGTTGAAGGCGTTAACAACCCTTCTGACGAACACCAGATTGATATCTATATCTGATTAAAAAGCGGGTCGCCCTCCCGGGCCTGGTTTAAACACCGGGCCTGTTCTCTGACCACTTCCCATAGCGCCTGCGCCGCTCCCGACAGGGATCGATTCTTACGTCTCACCAGCATAATCTTGCGCTGCACGTCAGGAACCAGCCGTTTTACCGTCAGCCGACTGCCCTGCGGCAGAGGCAGAGCTAGCGCGGGCAATACGCTGATACCAATTCCCGCCTCAACCATCGGAAACAGCGTCGCCGGATGACCAATCTCCTGCACAATGCTGGCCCGCACACCATAATGCGATAATGCAGCATCAATGAGTGGCCGACTCCCCGAAGCATAATCCTGGACCACCAGCCGCGCACCTTCTAACGCCGACCAGGGCACCTCCGTTAGCGATGCCCAGAGATGATCCTGGCGGCACAGCAGAAAGAAAGGCTCTTCCAGAATCTCCTCAATTTCCAGATCGCCCGCCGGGCCGGGATCGATAACAATCCCAAAATCGACCTCTCCGTGGCGGATGCTCTCCAGCACCCACTGCTGTGGGCGGTCATGAAGAACAAAATCGATTTCCGGATACAGCCTGTTACTGCTGGCAATACACTGGGGGATCAGATGCGCTGAGATCGTCTGGCTGGCCGCCACGCGCACCGTTCCGGTAAGCTGCTGTCCAACCCGACCTGCTTCGCGTAGCGTACTGCTCAGCTCATCCAGCAATCTTTCAAGACGCACCGCCAGCTGCTGCCCGGCTTCCGTCAAAACCACCTCTCGCGTAGTGCGATCCAGTAATCTGACGTCGGTTTGCCGCTCCAGCGCTTTGATGTTGTGGCTGACGGCAGACTGGCTCAGTCCAATAATGTCCCCTGCCCGGCTAAAGCTTTTGGCCTGCGCCACCATCACAAACACGCGCAGCTGTCGTATCGAGTAATTCATATGAAAAATTCATGAAAGGATGCAATAAATCAATTTTATTTCTCAAAGTGGAAAAAGCACAATAGGGCCATCGACTTTGTGGAGCGCGCATGAACATTTTTCGAATTCTCGATCCCTTTACGATGACCCTGATTGCGGTCGTCCTGCTGGCCTCATTCTTTCCTGCTACCGGTGGTTTTGTTCCCTTTTTCGAAGGACTGACGACCGCAGCTATTGCCCTGCTGTTCTTTATGCACGGTGCTAAGCTTTCGCGTGAGGCGATTATTGCCGGTGGCAGCCACTGGCGACTGCATCTGTGGGTCATGTGCAGCACCTTTATTCTCTTCCCGGCGCTGGGCGTGCTCTTTGCCTGGTGGGCACCTGTCAACGTCAGCCAGGAGCTCTATACCGGCTTCCTCTATCTCTGCATCCTGCCAGCCACGGTGCAGTCGGCTATCGCCTTTACGTCGCTGGCGGGCGGTAACGTTGCGGCCGCTGTCTGTTCGGCATCGGCATCCAGCCTGTTGGGTATTTTCCTGTCGCCGCTGCTGGTAGGCCTGCTGATGGATATGCACGGCGCTGAGGGCAATCTGGAGCAGGTCGGCAAGATTATGCTTCAGCTACTGCTGCCGTTTGTGCTCGGCCACCTCTCCCGTCCGTGGATTGGTGACTGGGTATCACGCAATAAAAAATGGATATCCAAAACCGATCAGACATCGATTCTTCTGGTGGTGTACTCCGCCTTTAGCGAAGCGGTCGTGAACGGTATCTGGCACAAAGTGGGCGCGGGATCGCTGCTGTTTATCGTGGTAGCCAGCATCGTGCTGCTGGCGATTGTGATTGCGGTGAATATCTTCGTCGCGCGTAAGTGTGGCTTCGATAGGGCGGACGAGATTACAATTGTTTTCTGCGGGTCGAAAAAGAGCCTCGCCAACGGCATCCCGATGGCCAACATTCTATTCCCGACCTCGGTTATCGGGATGATGGTACTGCCGCTGATGATTTTCCACCAGATCCAGCTGATGGCCTGCGCCGTCATGGCGCGGCGCTATAAACGTCAGGGCGAGAAGCTGGCGCAGGAGGAGACCCGCGCCGCGAAAGGTTAAGACGGCTTCTTAAGGGGCTGAACCAGATGGCTCAGCCCTTCGCTTTTAATCAGCAGCGTCACGGCCATCAGTTCGCCGAGCTTGCCCGCAGGAAACTGATCCTTGCGGGCAAACCACAGTAGATACTCTTCCGGCACATCGATCAGCCTGCGGCCTTTGTATTTACCAAACGGCATCTCAGTGTTGGCAATCTCAATCAGCTGCGTCTTATCCATCTTACTCTCCCAACAAGCGGATCATCTCGGCCTCATCGATCACCTCAATACCCAGCTCCTGCGCTTTGGCAAGCTTAGAGCCAGCCGCTTCACCGGCAATCACCAGATCGGTTTTCTTCGACACGCTGCCAGCGACTTTGGCACCCAGCGTCAGCAAACGCGCTTTCGCATCGTCACGGGACATCAGGCTCAGGCTACCCGTCAGGACGACGGTTTTCCCGGCGAACGGACTGTCGATCTCTTCGGCCCTGATAACAATCGGTGCAGGCCAGTTAACGCCCGCGGTTTCAACCAGCTGGCGAATGACCTCCCGGTTGCTCTCTTCGGCGAAGAAGTTAAACACATGGGTGGCCACCACAATGCCCACATCAGGTACTTTCTGCAGCTCCTCGATGCTGGCGGCCTCAAGGGCTTCAAGATTGCCAAAGTACGCGGCCAGACCGGCAGCCGTCGCCTCACCCACCTCGCGAATACCTAACGCATAGAGGAAGCGGGCAAAGGTGGTCTCTTTCGCTTTTTCCAGCGAATTAACCACGTTTTGTGCCGACTTAGGTCCCATCCGGTCGAGGCCGGTCATCAGCCCCGCCGTCAGTTTGAACAGATCCGCCGGGGTTTTGACATACTCTTTCTCCACCAGCTGGTCGATAATTTTATCGCCCATCCCGTCAACATCCAGTGCCCGACGGGAGACAAAGTGCTTAAGCGCCTCTTTGCGCTGCGCCCCGCAGATCAATCCGCCGGTACAGCGGGTCACCGCCTCACCCTCTACACGCTCAACGTCAGAACCACACACCGGACACTGTTCCGGGAACTGAATTTCACGCGTCTCCTCCGGGCGTTCAGAGAGGATCACGTTAACCACCTGTGGAATCACGTCTCCGGCACGGCGGATTACCACTTTATCGCCAATACGCAGGCCAAGACGTGCGATTTCATCGGCGTTGTGCAGCGTGGCATTACTCACCAGCACGCCCGCAACCTGCACCGGTTCAAGACGCGCCACTGGCGTAATCGCGCCGGTTCTGCCGACCTGGAACTCAACGTCGCGGACAAAGGTCATCTGCTCCTGGGCCGGGAATTTAAAGGCCACTGCCCAGCGCGGTGCACGGGCAACAAAGCCCAGCTGTTCCTGCAGCTCCAGAGCGTTAACCTTGATGACCACGCCATCGATATCGAAACCCAACGTCGGTCGCTCTTCCTGCACGCGATGATAGAAATCGAGCACCGTCTGAAGTGAATCGCAAAGCTGCACGCGATCGCTGACCGGCAGTCCCCAGGCTTTAAACTGCTGCAGACGTCCCATATGGCTGCGCGGCAGTTCGCCGCTTTCCAGCAGGCCGACGCCGTAGCAGAAGAAAGTAAGCGGTCGCTTCGCGGTGATCCGCGGGTCGAGCTGGCGCAGGGAACCGGCCGCCGCATTACGAGGGTTAGCAAAGAGTTTGCCGCCGCTGCGGCGCGCATCCTCGTTAATTTTTTCAAAACCGGCCTGGGGTAAAAAGACCTCGCCACGCACTTCGACGCGTGCCGGGATATTGTCACCTTCCAGCTTCAGCGGGATGGCGCGGATAGTCCGCACGTTAGCGGTAATATCCTCCCCGGTGGTGCCATCGCCACGGGTCGCTGCACGCACCAGCAGACCGTACTCATAAAGAATGCTGACCGCGAGGCCATCAAGCTTAAGCTCACAGCACCAGACCAATTCCACCGTGTCTTTAAGCCGGTCCTGGACACGCTTGTTAAAGGCCAGCAAACTCTCTTCATCGAAGACGTTATCCAGCGACAGCATCGGCACTTCATGACGCACCTGACCAAACGCCGTCAGCGGCGCAGCGCCGACGCGCTGGGTCGGTGAATCTGGGGTAATCAGATCCGGATGCTGCGCTTCAAGCGCCTTAAGCTCGCGCATCAGCCGGTCATACTCTGCATCCGGAAGTTCCGGCGCGTCCATGACGTGGTAAAGGTATTCATGATGGCGAAGCGTAGTTCGTAGTTCGGTTAGCTGTAGTTCTATTGATTCCATATCACACCATCAACGATAAAAAACCCCCGACATGCGGGGGTTCAGGAAAGGTTAGCGAAGCGCAGACGATCAGGCGTTGGCTTCTTTCACTTCGCGGATGCGGTCCTGATACTCGCGCAGCTTCTGCGGCGTCATCATCCGGCGCTGATCGTCCAGCACCACCCCACCGACTTCATCGGCAACATACTGGGCGGACTGAAGCATCAGCTTGAAGTTCTGCAGTTCGTCACCGTAGGACGGCACCTGCATAAAGATCGTAATACCCGGCGTGCTCATGCCGACCATCGCTTCCGGATCGAAAGTGCCGGGTTTAACCATGTTGGCCAGGCTAAACAGGGCCGGTCCGCTGCCGACCGGGCTGAGGTGGCGATGGAAAATGTTCATATCGCCAAACTTAAAGCCCGCCTGCAGAATACTGTTCAGCAGGATCTCACCGTTAAGCTCGGTACCATGATGCGCGGCGACGTTCATCACAATCACCGTTTCTTTAAGCTGCGGCTTCTCTTTCACGACGGGCTCAGGCTCGACAGCCGGTTCTGGCTGAGGCTGAGGTGGCTCGACAGGCTGCGGAGCGGCAACGGGCTGTACATACTGCTGCACAGGTTCAACGTGAACAGGCTGCTGGGGTGCTGGGTCCGGTTCCGGCTCTGCAACTGGCCGCGACTGATACTGCTGAGGCTCAGACTGACGCACAGGCGGTGCCTGTCGCGGCTGCGGCAACTCATATGGCGGCTGGTACTGGTGCGCAGGCTGACGAGGCGCATCCTGCCCGCTCAGGCCTGGTTCCGGCGCATGATTAACCCGATGAATACGAACTTCACCCACACCTTCTACGGCGTCGTCGTCTAAACCGTCAACATCCGGCTCATCGTCGTCGCGACGTGACTTCATGCGTTTGATGGGGCGATCGCGAAACAGTGAAGAGCGCTCTTTTCGGCTGGTCCAGAAACCGTGAACCAGTAAAGCGATTATGGCGATCGCGCCAACAATGATTAATATCAGACGCAAATCCTGCATCATTATATTCTCTGTTGTTCTAACACCTTGCCACCACGGCAAACATTTACTCACTAAGAGTATTTGCCCATTACGTCAAGTGCAAGTGCAGGCACGAGATTCTACCTGGAAAGATGAAAGAAAATGCGTTTTTTGCCGTTTTTTCGAACATTTCCGAACTAGCCAACGTCCGTGAAGCGGATAATATAGGCAGGCATTTTTGCAGCTGTTATAAAGGAGCATCACCCAATTATGGTTTCCCCATCCGTAACCTCTCCACGCAGTGGCCTCTGGTATTTATCCCAGGGCTTTAAATTGATCACGCTGCCGGGGATCCGACGCTTTGTGTTTCTGCCGTTGCTGATCAACATCGTCCTGATCGGCGGCGCATTCTGGTGGCTCTTTACCCGACTGGGGAGCTGGATCCCCGCGCTGATGAACCATGTACCCGACTGGCTACAGTGGCTGAGCTATCTGCTATGGCCCATTGCGGTGCTGTCGATCCTGCTGGTATTTGGCTATTTCTTCTCAACTCTCGCCAACTGGATAGCCGCGCCCTTTAACGGGCTGCTGGCGGAACAGCTGGAAGCCCGACTGACCGGCGCAACCCCGCCGAATGCAGGCGTTGCCGATATCATAAAAGACCTGCCGCGCATTATGAAGCGCGAATGGCAGAAGCTGGCCTGGTATTTGCCGCGGGCGCTGGTCCTGCTGCTGCTGTACTTTATTCCCGGGATTGGGCAGACCGTCGCACCGGTGCTGTGGTTCCTGTTCAGCGCCTGGATGCTTGCCATCCAATACTGCGACTACCCGTTTGATAACCACAAGGTGCCTTTTAAAACCATGCGCGAAGCGCTGCGGACGCAGAAAAGCACCAATATGCAATTTGGCGCGCTGGTCAGTCTCTTTACCCTTATCCCCCTGCTAAACCTGGTCATAATGCCGGTCGCGGTCTGCGGCGCAACGGCAATGTGGGTGGACTGTTACCGCCCGCGCCATGCTCTCTGGAAGTAAGAGATTGTATGCGGTGGTATATTCCACCGCTTATTCCATACTGCTTACCATTATTTCCCCACAGCATATAGATATACGATTTCTTTACTTCCGCATATTGCTTAAGCGGGTATGCTATGGTCGTTCCCAAATTTCATACAGTTAAGGACGGGCTATGAGTAAGATTTTTGAAGATAACTCTCTGACAATAGGTCATACGCCGCTGGTTCGACTGAACCGTATCGGTAATGGACGCATCCTGGCGAAGGTCGAGTCGCGTAACCCAAGCTTCAGCGTCAAATGCCGTATCGGTGCCAATATGATTTGGGACGCCGAAAAACGCGGCGTGCTGAAAGCAGGCGTTGAGCTGGTTGAACCTACCAGCGGCAACACCGGTATCGCACTGGCCTATGTGGCCGCAGCGCGTGGCTACAAACTAACGTTAACCATGCCAGAGACCATGAGTATCGAACGCCGTAAGCTGCTGAAAGCGCTGGGCGCGAACCTGGTTCTGACCGAAGGCGCGAAAGGCATGAAGGGTGCCATTCAGAAAGCGGAAGAGATTGTCGCCAGCGATCCGGCGAAGTTCCTGCTGCTGCAGCAGTTCAGCAACCCGGCAAACCCTGAAATTCATGAAAAAACCACCGGCCCGGAAATCTGGGAAGACACCGATGGTCAGGTTGACGTCTTTATCGCTGGCGTCGGCACCGGCGGCACCCTTACCGGCGTCTCCCGCTATATTAAAGGCACCAAAGGCAAAACCGACCTGATTTCCGTGGCGGTTGAACCTACCGACTCCCCGGTTATCGCTCAGGCGCTGGCAGGCGAAGAGCTTAAGCCCGGCCCGCATAAAATTCAGGGCATCGGCGCGGGCTTTATCCCGGGCAACCTCGATCTGAAGCTGATCGATAAAGTCGTGGCGATCACCAACGAAGAAGCCATTTCTACCGCTCGTCGTCTGATGGATGAGGAAGGTATTCTGGCCGGTATCTCCTCCGGTGCGGCGGTGGCGGCAGCCCTGAAGCTTCAGGAAGATGAAGCCTTTACCAATAAGAACATTGTCGTTATCCTACCGTCCTCGGGTGAGCGCTATTTAAGTACCGCACTGTTTGCCGATCTCTTTACAGATAAAGAACTGCAACAGTAATGTCTTAATGTAAATATCGCGTAAAAAAGCACCTGAAAGGGTGCTTTTTTGTGGCACGCTTCAAACTTTTACCCCCCCTGGCATTGCTTCGTCCCGTCTGGTCTGGTATTTAACAGACATATTTATTTCGATGCACGAAATTAATCGGAAAAGTGGGATCTATAGCTGAATCGATTTTAGTATATGGTCCATATATTGCTTTCGCGGCATAATGCTGAGTGACGTGCAAAACGTCAGCGGTGAGATCCTCCCGCATCGGTTACGCCAGTACTGACAATACAGGCTAAAGTGGAGCCGTCAGGCTAGACTTTAGTTCCACAACACTAAACCTATAAGTTGGGGAAATACAATGTTCCAGCAAGAAGTTACTATTACCGCTCCGAACGGTCTGCACACCCGCCCTGCTGCTCAGTTTGTTAAAGAAGCAAAAGGCTTCGCTTCGGAGATCACTGTGACCTCCAACGGCAAAAGCGCGAGCGCGAAAAGCCTGTTCAAACTGCAGACTCTGGGCCTGACTCAGGGTACCGTTGTGACCCTCTCCGCGGAAGGCGAAGACGAAAAAAAAGCGGTTGAGCATCTGGTTAAACTGATGGCTGAGCTCGAGTAAGACTTTCCGGGTTCGTTTAAATATCGGTCACAAGTAAGGTAGGGTTATGATTTCAGGCATTTTAGCATCCCCGGGAATCGCTTTCGGCAAAGCACTACTGCTGAAAGAAGATGAGATTGTCATCGACCGGAAGAAAATTTCTGCCGATAAGGTTGAGCAGGAAGTTGAGCGTTTTCTGAGCGGCCGCGCCAAGGCGTCCACGCAGCTGGAAGCGATCAAAACGAAAGCTGGCGAAACATTCGGTGAAGAAAAAGAAGCCATCTTCGAAGGGCACATCATGCTGCTCGAAGATGAGGAGCTGGAGCAGGAGATCATAGCCCTGATTAAAGATAAGAACATGACTGCCGACGCGGCAGCGCATGCAGTTATCGAAAGTCAGGCTACCGCGCTGGAAGAACTTGACGACGAATACCTGAAAGAGCGTGCGGCTGACGTACGCGACATCGGCAAACGTCTGTTACGTAACATCCTCGGCCTGGCTATTATTGACCTGAGCTCCATTCAGGAAGAAGTGATTCTGGTTGCCGTTGACCTGACGCCGTCAGAAACTGCACAGCTGAACCTGAAAAAGGTGCTGGGCTTTATCACTGATATCGGTGGCCGTACCTCCCACACTTCTATCATGGCGCGTTCTCTGGAACTGCCGGCCATCGTGGGCACCGGTAGCATTACCTCTCAGGTTAAAAACGGCGACTATCTGATCCTCGATGCGGTCAATAATCTGGTGTATATCAACCCGACCAACGAAGAGATCGAAACGCTGCGTAGCGTACAAGCTCAGGTTGCGGAAGAGAAAACCGAACTGGCGAAGCTGAAAGATCTGCCGGCAATCACCCTTGATGGTCACCAGGTTGAAGTCTGCGCCAACATTGGTACCGTGCGCGACGTCGCGGGTGCCGAGCGTAACGGTGCCGAAGGCGTTGGCCTGTACCGTACCGAATTCCTGTTTATGGACCGCGACTCTCTGCCGACTGAAGAAGAGCAGTTTGCCGCATACAAAGCCGTTGCTGAAGCCTGTGGCTCTCAGGCGGTAATTGTACGTACCATGGACATTGGCGGCGACAAAGAGCTGCCTTACATGAACTTCCCGAAAGAAGAGAACCCGTTCCTCGGCTGGCGTGCTATCCGTATCGCAATGGATCGAAAAGAGATCCTGCGTGACCAGGTTCGCGCCATCCTGCGCGCCTCTGCTTTCGGCAAGCTGCGTATTATGTTCCCGATGATCATCTCCGTTGAAGAAGTGCGTGCGCTGAAAGCGGAGATCGAGAATTACAAACAGGAACTTAAGCTCGAAGGTAAAGCCTTTGACGAGACGATCGAGATCGGCGTGATGGTGGAAACACCGGCTGCTGTAGTCATCGCGCGTCATCTGGCGAAGGAAGTTGATTTCTTTAGTATCGGCACCAATGATTTAACACAGTACACCCTGGCGGTTGACCGTGGTAATGATATGATTTCCCACCTTTACCAGCCGATGTCGCCATCCGTACTGAATCTGATCAAGCAAGTTATTGATGCATCTCATGCCGAAGGTAAATGGACCGGTATGTGTGGTGAGCTTGCAGGCGATGAACGTGCTACACTTCTGTTGCTGGGAATGGGTCTGGACGAGTTCTCTATGAGCGCCATTTCTATTCCGCGCATTAAGAAGATTATCCGTAACACGAACTTCGAAGATGCGAAGGTTTTAGCAGAGCAGGCTCTTGCTCAACCGACAACGGACGAGTTAATGACGCTGGTTAACAAGTTCATTGAAGAAAAAACAATCTGCTAATCCACCAGATGAGGCCCAATTTACTGCTTAGGAGAAGATCATGGGTTTGTTCGATAAACTGAAATCTCTGGTTTCTGATGACAAGAAAGTCACCGGAACTATTGAGATTGTTGCACCGCTTTCTGGCGATATCGTCAATATCGAAGACGTGCCGGATGTTGTATTCGCGGAAAAAATCGTTGGTGATGGTATCGCCATCAAACCGACCGGCAACAAAATGGTTGCGCCGGTAGAGGGTACCATTGGCAAAATCTTCGAAACTAACCACGCGTTTTCTATCGAATCTGACAGCGGCATTGAGCTGTTCGTTCACTTCGGTATCGATACGGTTGAACTGAAAGGCGAAGGCTTCAAACGCATCGCTGAAGAAGGCCAGCGCGTGAAAGTGGGCGACCCGGTAATCGAATTTGACCTGGGCCTGCTGGAAGAGAAAGCCAAGTCTACCCTGACGCCGGTTGTTATCTCCAACATGGACGAGATCAAAGAGCTGATCAAGCTGTCCGGTAGCGTTACCGTTGGTGAAACCCCGGTTATCCGCATCAAGAAGTAATCTTTTCGGGCGTAGCGCCTGTCAGTTAAGATTTTGAAAGAGGCCGCAATGCATTACATTGCGGCCTCTTTTTAGGTTCGGTGAATAGACCTCTTTACAGCTTACAGCCTCGTTAATCCTTCAATAAGAGCACCACGCCACCAGGCATAATCATGGCGGCCGGTGTATATCGTGAGTTCACTTCTGATATCTTCTACAATCAGTTGTTTGTGAAGGGCTTTTATATGAGGCACGGTTGCGCCTTCCAGAGAACCTACACAGAGTTGTATAGCGACTTCTTGGGGGGATGCAACAACGTAATCACTCACCCAGGACCGGTCCTGTTCAGTAAAAAGAGACGGATGGCAGCCGCTTTCGGGTTAAATGGTTAATCAGGAACAAGCTTCGCTTTCATGGCTCGGTTTCGAAGCGAACGACTGGCTCTGGCTCCTGAGGTGTGGCGAGTGAACGTATGAACTCTCGCAGGATGGTCATGCCACCACGATAGCCCTGCCCCGTGATCTCACGGGCAATAACCGTCGCCGGGATTTTATAAGGATGGGCATCAGCGATGCGCTGACGAATATAGTCCCGGTATTCATCCAGAAGTGAAGTAACCGCAGGACGCGGCGTATATTTTGGCAGCTCAGGCTGCGCACGCAGATAACGCTTTACGGTATTACGGGAGATACCCAGTTCCCTGGCGATCGCCCGACTGCTCATACCCTGCTTGTGCAGGATTTTAATTTCCATAACTGTCTCAAAAGTGACCATAAGCTCTCCCGAATCAGGAGAGCAGATTAACCCCTGGATCTGATTTCAGGCGTCGGATTTGGATCACTTTCGCGGCTCTTTCGCACCGTTAGTGACACTAACGCCCTCAAAAAGAAAATTAATCCGACCCGTGTTCCCATTGAGGAGAAAGAAAGCTATCGCTGGCTGGAGAATTTACGGCAGTCGACGGCGTTACTGCAATGCCCGGAACGATGCGTTCATGTTGGTGACCGTGAGAGTGATATTTACGAGCTGTATTGCCTGGCATCGGAGTTAAATACACATTTTCTGCTCAGAACCTGTGTTAACCATCTGGCTGAAAATACTACCATGGAGGAAGAAATGAAAAGTGTGTCCTCTGACCATCAGGGGCGTCATCGGACCTTTCTTCGACATGACCAGGAAGGAGTGCGCGAAATAATACTGAATGTCAGATGGAAAACACTCACATTACATCCACCAATTGGTAAGGCAAAGCAGTATCCCGATCTACAGCTGACGGCACTTATCGCGACAGAAGAATGTCCGAATAATGATACCAGGATTGAGTGAAAATTACTGACTGACCTGCCAGTGACAAATCAGGCTGAAGCCACGGAAAAGCTGGAATGGTACATCCATCGCTGGAAAATCTAGACTTTCCATAAGGTTATGAAGTCGGGTTGCCAGGCGGAACGTTCCAGACTGGGTTCAGCGGAACGGCTGACAAATTTATTATGTTGTTACAGCATCCTGAGCTGGAGAATATTCTGGCTGACAATGCTAAGTCGGGAAATGCCCACAGCACCGGTAGAACTTGCTTTCAGCGACACAGAGCTAAAAATACTGGACACGATAATCAAAGACACAGCACAAGTCATGTCATCGCCTCCACTGAAAAAATATACGACAAAACTTGCCCAGTTGGGCAGATGCACGGGGAATAAAAATAAGCGCCCACCCGGTAATATTGTTGTCTGGCGCGGCTTGCGACGATTAAACGAAATACAAACCGGATGGGAAATTGCTACCGGGAGATGTGGGTAGTTGCAAGTCTCGCTGTACGCTTACTGATGATTTGCTGGAGCACGTTGATCGCATTGAAGCTAACATAGCTGAATATGACCAAATATAGTACCGCAGTCTCTTCCCTTTATTTTTGCCGAAGAGCAGACAGAAACCATAAACACCGGCGTTGACATGTCGGGGAAGCCCTTATAGTACAATAATTAATTAGATGGTCACTCCCTCCCTCACAGCTGTATGCGGTGAACAGGCTTAAAATGGAGAACCATCATGGAAAACATTGCTCTTATTGGTATCGATCTGGGTAAAAATTCTTTCCACGTCCATTGTCAGGACCGTCATGGTAAAGCGGTTTACCGTAAAAAAGTTTACCCGACCAAAGCTGATTGAATTTCTGGCTACTTGCCCTGCAACAACCATTGCGATGGAAGCCTGTGGTGGTTCTCACTTCATCGCCCGCAAATTAACTGGGCTGGGGCATATACCAAAACTGATATCTCCACAGTTCGTTCGACCATTTGTTAAAACAAATAAAAATGATTTCGTTGATGCTGAAGCTATCTGTGAGGCAGCGTCACGCCCATCAATGCGTTTTGTTCAGCCAAAAATGGAATCTCAGCAGGCTGCGTATTCTGGCGAAGTTGAACGATTATTCCGGGGGAATGTGAACGCATTATTTCCGAACACGCCCTAACTTCTTTTTATTACACCGACCGTTCACTTTCCGTCAACCTGTGCCAGCCGTTTTCTCATCGACTCGCCTTTCATTTCCAGCCGATGGGAGTTATGCATCAGACGATCAAGGATCGCGTCTGCCAGTGTGTTATCACCCACGCAACCGTACCACTCATCCGTTGGCAACTGGCTTATCATCACCGTAGCGTTCTTTCCGTATCTGTCATCCATCAGTTCCAGCAGATCGTTACGCTGCGCTGGCAGTAACGGCTCAAGACCCCAGTCATCCAGGATAAGCAGTTGCGTTTTCGACAGCTGAGTCAGCTGCTTCCGGTAACTACCGTCTGCGCGGCTGTGCGTCAGTTCTACCAGCAACCGGCTCAGTCGCCAGTACTGCACGCTATTACCCTGCTGGCAGGCGTTGTTGCCCAGAGCACAGCCCACATAAGTTTTGCCGCAGCCGCAGGGGTCGGTTATCAGTAGGTTCTGCCCCCTGACCACCCATTCGTTCTGGCTTAGCTGAGCGATCCGCGAACGCTCCAGGTTTCTCGCTGGCTGGTAGTCGATGTCGTGGACCGAGACTTCAAGCCTTTGCCGGGCTTTTTATAGCAGGCGTTTCTGTTTACGCTAATCCCTTTCGAGAGATTCGTGCGTGACCAGCAACGCCAGTCTTTCCCTGAAGGAGAGCTCTTCGTAAGTATCGGGTTGTTCCATCTGTGAGGACAGCGCGGCCGCCATTACCGTCAGTTTCATTTCTGTCAGCTGTTTCATCAGCGTGTGTGGCATTATCGGGTCCCTTGTTTCAGTGGAAGTGGCGTGGGCCACGGATGTTTTCATGTTCCTGAGGAAGCTCCTGGGACGTATGCAGATCTTTGTCCGCCGGAACCAGGTCGCGGTTATTCTTCAGGATCGACTTTATCTGCTTCAGCCGGGTTAACCCCTCTGCATTGGCCAGCCGACAGCTGTTATTAACGCGCTCAGAAGGATATTCACGCGTCAGGCTCCGCAGCCCCAGACACAGGCGATAGGCCTGCTCCGGATGCGCTTTTTCTGCCAGACGCCCGCTGACCCACGTGAAGGTGTCGGAGCCCACATCGGCCGCCCAGCTTTTCAGCCGCTCTGGCGTCCACTGTTGATGCTGACGATGGCGCTCCGGCATATGCTCTGCTGCGGTACTGTTGCCCGGATGAAGGCTGCGTGGGTGACTGGCGATCATCTGTCCGTCAGACCAGACTTCAAGCAGGTTGTCGAAGGCATGAAGCTCCACAGTTTTACCGACGTGCTGATGGGGTACTGAGTAATGATGCTGTTCATATTCAACGTGATAATCGATATTCACCTTTGCTTTTTTGATGTGCCGGTAGCGCCACGGCTGCACCGGTAATGGACATCCCCTCAGGAAGTGGCCAGGAGATCCCTGAGACCTCTAAATAACTGATCCTAATACCGCTACACTTTAGCCAGCCCAAGTTTTCCACCGGGGGAATGGGCTGACGGTATCCATAAAATGACGAACTTTTTTCAACAATTGCCACATTGAACGGCACTGGTGATTTCGGGTTATTGTCTCATGAAGCGCCTGCCACAACCGTTCGATATGATTGACCCACGGCGAGTAAATCGGCTGATAAATCACCCTGAACTTTGGGTTTGCTTTCAGCCAGCGCAACGTTTCACGGCTTTTGTGAATGATGTAGTTATCGACAATGAGCGTAATCGTTTTT
>Ga0268251_10000073_pt1 | contig 71219 bp, 62 predicted proteins | sample AgamicAsMae_FD_200527 | JGI IMG/M metagenome (GOLD analysis project Ga0268251, IMG submission 200527) | Agave microbial communities from Guanajuato, Mexico - As.Ma.e (v2) (version 2) | ecosystem: Host-associated > Plants > Phyllosphere > Phylloplane/Leaf | place: Guanajuato, Mexico | collected... | reverse complement strand
GGAATGATAAAATAGTGGTGCCCATTAAGGTCCTTCTTTCTAATGGAATGTTGTGGTAACACCATTAAAGACCTTGATGAGTTTTTCTGTCCACTTAAATGTTCAACTTAAATTTTACAATCTGCCAATATTTAAAACAACAGTTTAGTTTTTTTGATTTTGTGGCAACCAGCGATGAACCATCAATTTATCAAGTGTATATTGGCACTTGGTGGGATCACCGCCAATTTGCAATCTTAGACGTGTTGTCGCTCACGTTAACAATTAATAAAAAAATAGTCAGTGAATGGCAAGAAACAATTAAATTGCCAACTGGTGCAAATATCAATGATATTCAAATTCGTGAAATAAAACAAATTACGAATGGCTTACAAACTTTTTTGGACGATGAAACTAAACGGAATTTAGAAGTGCAAGTTTTAAATGATCAGTTAGCTCAACTAAAAGAAAATAAATCTGGACTGCTAGGGCGTACTGATAAAAAGGCCCGGGAAGAATTAGAAAATAAACGTGATTTGTTGTTGGCCTCGCAGCAAAGAGTTCCTGAAGTAAAAGCTAAGTTAGCTGAACACGAATCCGAAATGCTTCAATTGGAAAAAGATGACGCTTTACGTCACCTAGAAATCGAAGAAATATTGTCACATTTTGATGACATTGACGCTTTCATTCAAAAAGTAGATCACCTTTATGTTGACTACTTGAAAACACTATTGCAGAAGAAATGATATGAATTTTGATACTTATAACTATTCACAACAATTGAAGAAAGACTTAGAAGTGTTTCAACGGTGGCAAGTGTTAATTGAAGCACTTTCTGAAGCCAATCAGACTGCTGAAATATTGGATATTACCAAAAAAATATTGGCTTTTGACGTTCATAAATCAGAAATTATGCGTGTAGCGAGTGAACACTGGTACCCCAATACACATTGGATTGCTGTGGCTTTCTCAAACTTAGCTAAAATGACCTCGCTATCGCATACGCAAGTCATTTTACCAAAGATGCAAAAAGTGGCTGAACTCCATTTTGAAGAATTTCCAAACGCGGCTTTCCAATTTACCAAGGCACCTTTAGCTGCAGGAGGTTATTATTTAGAAGAAATATCTCAAAATTTACGCGTTGCATACTGGGATATTGTAAATAAACGTTTTTACTTAGACACTGTGCATTTCATGAAGTTAGTGCAAACAGAAGCCATTCAAATCGCTGGTGTTGAGGCATTAACTATTTTTCAAAAGCGCTTGACAGCAATTAGCTATCTTCTAAAAGATAACGAGTATTCTATTGATATTGTCGGACTTGATATGACAGATACTCAAAATTTGATGATGCAGCAAAAGGATTTGTCAGCTGAAATACTTGATAGTTTGTTTGTTGAGGCGGCAAAGCAAAACTTTGTCTTAACGTTATTACAAAATGATAAAGACGGAGCGGTATTAAAAATAGGATCTGTATCATTAGAGATTATTCAGCACCGTGACCAACAAGAGCACGCGGTCTGGCAATATGATATCATTGATAATAATAAACGTGTTACAATTTATACACTGTTTCAACAATTACCTTTTTTTGCCAACTGGTATGAAAAATGGTTTAATGAAGTTGGTCTGAAGGACAAACGTGCAGTTTTTGTGGATTAAAGCCAAAACTGGCGTCGATTAGAAAGAGGAAACATTATGACAATATTGATTATAATTGCGATCGTTGTAATTATCGCTGTTGCTTGGGTTAGCATTTACAACTCGCTTGTAAAAACACGCATGCAAACAAAAGAATCTTGGAGCCAGATTGACGTTCAATTAAAGCGTCGTAATGATTTGATTCCAAATTTAGTGGAAACTGTTAAGGGGTACGCTAAGCATGAAAGCGGTACGTTAGAAGAAGTAACGAAACTCCGTCAAGAGGTGGAACGGGCCGCAACGCCGGCTGATAAAATGGTTGCCTCAAACCAATTGACTGGTGTTTTATCTGGATTCTTTGCCCGTGCTGAAGCTTATCCTGATTTGAAAGCTAATACAAACTTTACAAAGTTGCAAGAAGAACTAACAAACACGGAAAACAAGATTGCCTATTCACGTCAGTTGTTTAATTCAACAACAGCACTTTACAATACGAAGTTACAACAATTTCCAAGTAATATTGTTGCGGGAATTCATCATTTTGAACCTAGTGAATTTTTGCAAGTCCCAGAAGCTGAGAAAGAAGTCCCTACGGTTAAGTTCTAATGTTGTACCAACAAATACAATCAAATAAACGGCGCACCATTGTATTATTATTTGTATTTTTTATTTTGGTAGCCTTAGTCGGAGCTGCAGTAGGTTACCTATTGCTTAATTCCTTAGAAACTGGCGTAGTTGCGGCCATAGTTATTGGTGCTATTTACACGATTATTATGGTTAGTAATTCAACTAATGTAGTCATGGCGATGAACCATGGTCACGAAATCAAAAATGCTGACCAAGCTCCAGAACTGTGGCACACAGTCGAGGACATGGCGATGGTTGCTCAAGTACCGATGCCACGGGTATTTATTATTGATGACGATAGTCCTAATGCTTTTGCTACCGGAAATAATCCTGAGCATTCGGCAGTTGCCGCCACTACTGGGCTACTGAAGATTATGAACCGAAGCGAGTTAGAGGGTGTTATCGCTCACGAAATGAGCCATGTGCGCAACTACGACATACGAATTTCAACTATTGCTTTAGCCTTAGCCGCTGCTATCACACTATTAACTAATATTGGTGGTAATTGGTGGTTTTGGGGCAGTGGTGATAGGCGACGGAATGATGATCGTAATGGTGGTGGTGGTTTACAAATACTGTTGTTAGTATTTTCGATTTTAATGATGGTCTTAGCACCGTTGGCTGCTGCAGCAATTCAAATGGCGATTTCACGTAACCGTGAATATCTTGCTGATGCTGGTAGTGCGGAGCTCACGAGAAACCCACAAGGATTGATTTCAGCATTACGAAAATTAGGTAACGCACAGCCGATGAAGGATGTGGATTCTTCATCAGCTGCATTGTATATTAGTAATCCTTTGAAGAACAAGGAGCGTTTGTTTGATACGCATCCACCAATTGAAGAACGTATTGATCGTTTAGAAAAAATGTAAAATGCGTAAAGGTTAATATAATTGAGCAAAACAAAAAGTCACGAACATATTCGTGACTTTTTTTGTTATGATAAAGAATGATGTAATTTGAATTTTGTGGAGTGTTGGGCGATGAAAAATATTAAAATTAACTGGCGAAAAGTACTACTTACGATACTCATCTTTTTTGCTAGTTCAGTTGTACAAGTAGTTGGATTAAACGCTTTTTTAATTCCTAATAATGTTTTCTCAGGTGGATTTAACGGTATTGCGCAGCTGTTATCTTTGTTCTCCCAAAACTTTTTCCACGTTAGCATGCCTACTGGAACATTTATTATGATATTCAACATTCCAGTTGGAATTGTTGGTTGGAAAATGATTGGTGGCAAATTTACAATATTGAGCTTTGCTAATTCACTATTCGTATCTGCTGTTCAAATTATTGCGCCAACACAAGCCCTAACTACGAATCCGCTGTTAGCAGCCTTATTTGGTGGCTTATTAATTGGTGCTTCGATCGGCCTAGCCATGAGATATGGTTTTTCAACAGGTGGTATGGATATTGTCGCGATGGTTGTTCAAAAGCGAACCGGAAAATCGATTGGTGCACTGATGAATGTGATTAATTTCGGTGTTGTTGTTATTGCTGGTTCATTTATAGGCTGGCAAAATGCCTTATTCACAATCATTGGTATTTATGCAACCGGTCGTGTTGTTGATACGCTATATACTGGTTATCAGAAGTTGACGGCAATGATTGTGACCTCCAAAGGTGATGAAGTCGTTGCAGAGTTGCACAAAGACCTAATCCGAGGAATTACCATTTTACCATCGAAAGGCGCCTATACCAAACGTGATTCGACAACATTAATGATGGTTCTTTCCCGTTACGAATTATTTGAAATGCAAGAGGTCGTCCATCGTGCTGATCCAAAAGCGTTTATCAATTTAATGAACACAGTTAGTGTTTCAGGGGAGTTTCTTGATGCTGACCGTCAGCTGCAGATGAAGCGGGCGGTCGCTGTTCCAAAAGTTGAAACCGTCGAGGCGCAGATTGAAGCTGAACAACGGCTAGAAGAGCAACTTGAAAATTTAGACGATAAAAAGTAAAATATAGGAAATAGAAGGAGAATACTTATGCCAATAGTACAAGTCGAATTGCTTGAAGGTCGTACTCACGAACAACTTGCCAAAATGGTGAAAGACATTACCAATGTTATTGTTGAGGACGCAGGCGCATCACGAGAAGCCGTTCACGTTATTTTACGCGAAATGCCAAAAGACCATTATGCGGTTGGTGGTGTCTTAAAAAGTGATCAATAATTTTATTACAAACGATTAAAAACGGGGTATTTTATTCACCCTGTTTTTTTGTAGAAATAAAATTTCAAGTTAGTAACAATAGTGCATTCCTTATGTTTTTTTAACAATTTCATGATAGAATTAAAATGTTAAGAAAAATTTAAACATTGAGAGTAAAAAATAACACTGATTGTGGTGTTTAGAGTGGAAAGGTAGGGAAATATGGAACGACTGGATAAAAAAGTAGTAGCTTCAGGACTGAGTTTATTAGGTCTAGTAGGCGTTGGCTCGGGTATCGCTCATGCTGATGATGTTAAAAGCACTGTCAACAAGGCTGTTAATTCTGTTGCCGAAGCTGCTGGACTAATTGATAACAAAACGGTTAATCTCACTCAAAAGAGTCTAACAATACCAAAAGATAAAGTAGCTCATATTGAGACACCAGCTGAGAAAAAAGTTTCCCAAAAAGCCACTACTAAATTAACATCATATAAAGTAAAGGCTGGAGATTCTCTTTGGTCGATTGCTCATAATCATAATTTGAATGTAGATGATCTCGTGAGTGAGAATAATAATTCTGATTTGATATCAGTAGGGCAAACATTAAACTTGCCAACTAGTGTTGGCGCCGATACACAAACAACAGTGGCTGATCAATCACCAACAGACATTAATAAAAGTACTGATTCCTACGCTGACTCGTTGCAAACTGCCGCTAGCGCACCTGTTTCAGAGGTGTCAGCAGCTGGTAACGTAGAATCAACGGAATCTTCAGTCACTTCCAGTCAAGATTCGTTGGCCTCGAGCTCAGCAGCTGAAAGCTCAGTATCTTCGACTCCATCAAGTGAAGAATCAACGTTGGCAAGCACCGCAGATTCTAGTGTGTCAAGTGAAGAATCAGCGCCATCAAGTTCAGTGACAGAGAGTTCGTCAGTCTCGAGCGGATCAGATGAAGAAACAAGTTCAGCGACGGAGGCCACCTCTTCAACAACGTCTAGCACGGCAGATGTAGTGTCAGAAACGCAAAACACATCAGGCAATACTAGTTTGCAAAGTAGTGAGACAATAGCTGCAAGTGCTGCAAGTGACGCCACAGCTTATACGAGTTCTTCAGATTCAACTGCAGCAGATGCTTCAGTCAACATCAATAGTTCTTACGGTGCAGCTGCTGTTTCAAGTTCCGATTCGAGTGCTGGACAACAGTATAATCAGCTATCTTCAACTACGAACAGCAATGGTAGTTTAGTCAATCTTTCTACTGGGTCTGTCAGTCAAATAGTAAATTCTAATACAACACAATCTATGTCTGGAAATTCTGCCGCAATTATTGCGCTAGCGCAACAATTGGTAGCACAAAATATTCCTTATGTTTGGGGTGGAGGAACGCCTTCAACTGGGTTTGATTGCTCTGGATTAGTGAGTTATGTTTTCAAAAATGCTGCCGGCATCTCATTACCACACTCGTCCGTTGAACAAGAAATGTACACTCAAAAGAAGTCGGTTTCTCAAGCTCAACCAGGTGACTTACTATTTTGGGGTACGCCAGGCGCTTCATACCATGTGGCTATTTATATTGGCAATAATCAGTATATTGCCGCACCAAAGCCTGGATTGAATGTACGCGTTGAAACGATTTCACCGAATTTTTTGCCATCTTTCGCCGGCTCAATTAAGTGATTTGGTGCATCAAAGCAAGAGACTAATTGTAGTATGAGCACTAATCCATCAAGAGGGATAAGTGCTTTTTATTTTATTTTTAAATAAATAGTGATCATTACTTTTATATGGTATAATTAATTCATGAGTTACTTTAAGTAAGCTCATTTTACTATTGTAATTACTGACAGTTACTACACATTTCTTCCATGATTAGATAATTGTAACTTACAATTTCATTTATCTGTTTGTCAGCATTGCATTATTTAAGCGCCGTAGCAGGTGCTTTTTCTTTTGAACAATCCTTGTTTTATTGACTATCGTTTTGGCTTGTAACCTGCTTTTAGAGAACTTATAATTAATAATATAGTTTGGTTGATCTTCAATGAGAAAACTTGAACTTTTGCGAAAGCCACTCACCCCCGTGTGGCTTCTTGTTTTGCACTTTTTGAGGTAAATGGACCCATTATTAGAATCAAAATAATTTACAAACATTATGTACTACGATATGATTGATTTGTAACATTGAATAAACCTCAAGGAGAACATGTACGATGACAGTTGAAGAAAAATTTGATAATGCCAAGGACAAGATTGCTGGAAAAGCAAAGGAAGTTGAGGGGAAAGTTACTGGTGACAAACAACGGGAATTACAAGGTAAAACCCAAAACATTTTCGGTAAGGCAAAAGACGCTGTAACTGATATCAAGGATGCAGCAGAGGAAGCCGTTAAAGATACAATTGATGACTACAAGCAAGATAGCAAAAAAAATATTGATAAATAAATATATGAAGAAAAGAGCAACTGATTGTAAATAAAAAAAATCAGGTGCTTTTTTTATAAGTTATTGAGTGTTTAATTAGTTGTAAATTACATATTTCTAGGAAAATTTTAAGTCAAGTCAGATGGTTTTTTCCTGCCTAACTAACGGTTGCTTTTTCTCATAAAAGCGGGTAATATGATAACAACAACTAAAGAAGTTATTTGCAGATATATCGTTGGAAAACGGCCAACAGTTTCTACCACGCCCCAAAAGTCGTGACTATCCGCAAATGTTTTTGACGATTCAAAAGCATTTGTGGATCTCTGTGTCCCAGATGCTTTTTTTGTGTTTAAAGATGATGGCGGATCCGTTAACAATTGTGTTAACAAAAAGGCCTGATTAAATTATATAAACTACCGGTGAAGTTCGTGTTAAAAACAAATTGCAATACCTACTGGGGATGGGTTCAATTGTTTATTTGTTTATACGACAAAGGTAGAATGCATGTTTATTTTGGAGGATCTTATGCAGAAGTTTAGTTCAACAAACAAGTTTGTCCCAATGGGATTAACATTTGAAGACGTCAAGTTAGTTGACGACTTACAGTCAACTGTGACACCTGAATCTGTTTCGGTGACCACAAGCTTAACACCTACTTTGAAGCTTAATATTCCATTACTATCAGCTGCGATGGATACAGTGACAGAAGCACGCTTTGCCACAGCTTTAGCTAAGTTAGGTGGCCTTGGTGTCATTCATAAAAATATGACAATTAGTGCACAGGCTGATGAAGTTCGCAAGGTTAAAACGGCAACGTTTGACTCAGCAGACTTTCCTAATGCGGCTGTTGATGCTAAAGGACATCTGCTTGTTGCTGGTGCCGTTGGTGTAACGAATGACACTGTAGATCGTGTGCAAGCTATGGTTGAAGCAGGAGCTGATGCAATTGTGCTGGATTCCGCACATGGACATTCTGAGGGCGTTCTCCGCAAGGTATCTGAGGTGAGGTCGACTTTCCCTAATTTAAATATTATTGCTGGTAATATTGCAACTCGAGAAGGTGCAGCTGCATTATACGATGCGGGCGCTGATGTTGTTAAAATTGGAATTGGCCCTGGATCAATTTGTACCACACGTGTGGTTGCTGGTATTGGTGTACCACAAGTTTCTGCTATTCGTGATGCCGCCCTTGAAGCGGCTGCACGTGGCAAGAAGATTATTGCTGATGGCGGTGTTAAAACGTCATTAGATATTGTTAAAGCAATATCAGCTGGTGGAAATGCGGTTATGCTTGGATCAATGTTTTCTGGGACGGAGGAAACACCCGGCGAAGTGTTTGAGGACAATGGTCAAAAGTACAAAACATATCGAGGTATGGGTTCAATTGCTGCGATGGAAAATGGATCAAAGGATCGTTACTTCCAAGGTGAAGTGAACGAAGCTAAAAAGATGGTACCAGAAGGTATTGAAGCTCGTGTTACATATAAAGGCGATTTGACAACCATTTTAAATGCTATGTTAGTAGATATTCATAAAAAAATGGCACAATTAGGAGAAACGACGATTGATGACTTAGTTAATCATGAGCATATCGCACGTGATAGCGAAGTATTTGATTTCGAAGCAGCGACGGATAAGCAAAAGCCTGTTGTTGCTGCCCAATTCTAATTATCATTGCAAATAATAGTTCAATCATCTTTGGAGAAAATCATGCCTGAAAATACAGAGTTCATAGGTCTTGGCTACGATCAAGTTTTGTTAGTACCAGGAGCCTCAAATGTTTTACCATATAGTGTTACCTTGCGTACACAATTGTCAGAAAATTTTGAATTAAATATTCCGCTTGTTTCAGAGGCTTTTGGTCCGGAAACAGATACACGTGTTGCGCCAACTGCTTTGAATGGTGGGTTAGGCGTTGTTGCTGAGCAAGAAGATTTATCAAAACAAGTAGCCAGTTTGCAACAAGTTAAGGAGACAGTCGTTGATACTGACAAATATCCTAATGCTTTAGTTGATTCACAGAATCATTTACGTGTAGCAGCTGAAGTGTGGTTAGTGGCTGGTGCAGAAACTCGTGTTGCTGCATTGGTTAATGCAGGAGCGGATGCTATATTCTTTTATTTGCATGAAACGCTAGCCAAGAATACGCGTGATCTTATTAAGCAAATACGACAAGCACATCCAGATTTGTTCATCGCTGTTGGTGTCGTTGAAGATCAAAGCATTGCTGCTGCTTTATATGAAGCAGGAGCAGATACAATACTTGCAGGACGTTCAGTTGACTCATCACTACCAAACGACATTACATACCCATTCTTAACAGTCACAATGAATATTGCAGATGTGGCAGCTGCATATGACAACAAATCAGTCATTGCTGTTGGTGGTATTCATTATTCGGGTGACATTGTTAAAGCGATTGCAGCAGGGGCAGATGCGACAATGGTATCAGATCTGTTAAAAGGATCAGTACTGGAATCTGACGGTTCGTTTAAAGAAGGAGATATGTCAATTGATGATGCAATCTTCCAAACTGACGGTGGCTTGCGCGCCGGAATGGGTTACACGGGGTCACAAACAATTGAAAGCCTAAAATTGAATGCTAAGATTGTTCAAATAACAGATAACGGTTTGCGTGAATCACATCCACATGATGTTGAAATTACTAAACAAGCGCCTAACTACGCGAAAGGATAAGCAATGGTTGACAAACTTGATAAAGTCTTAGTTTTAGACTATGGAAGCCAATATAATCAATTAATCACACGACGTATACGTGAAATGGGTGTGTTTTCAGAACTTAAGTCACGTAATATGACTGCCGAAGAAATCAAGTCCTATAATCCCAAGGCCATCATCTTGTCTGGTGGTCCTAAGTCGGTTTATGAGGAAAATGCGTTTACCATTGATAGCGAAATATTCAATTTAGATATTCCAGTTTTAGGTGTATGCTACGGTATGCAACTAATGGCACAAGAATTAGGCGGTAAAGTTGAAGCTAATCCAGGCAATGGCGAATTTGGACAAACTATCCTACAACAAACTGAGTCTGCTGGGCGATTATTAGCTGATACACCAGTATCACAAACTGTTTTGATGAGCCATTCAGATAATGTCATTGAATTACCTGAAGGATTTAAAGTGATTGGTGGCTCAGATAAAACGCCAATTGCTGCTATTGCTAACGAAGAACGTCGTTTGTATGGGGTTCAGTTCCACGCAGAAACGACCTTGTCAGAAAATGGTAAGCAAATTTTAACGAATTTTGTTAAAAATATTGCTGAAGCAGAATCTAACTGGGACATGAGTGGATTTATTGATGAACAAATTCAAAAAATTCGCGAAATTGTAGGCGATAAAAAGGTATTGCTTGGACTATCAGGTGGTGTTGATTCATCCGTTGTTGGTGTTTTGTTGCACCGCGCGATTGGTGACCAATTGACATCTATATTTGTGGATCATGGCTTGCTCCGTAAAAACGAAGCAGATCAGGTGATGACAATGTTGGGTGGCAAGTTTGGATTAAACATCATTAAAGTTGATGCCCAAGAACGTTTTTTGGATAAATTGGCCGGTGTTTCAGATCCTGAACAAAAGCGAAAGATTATTGGAAATGAGTTTATCCAAGTTTTCAATGATGAGGCTAAAAAGTTAGATGGCATTGAATTCTTAGCACAGGGTACGCTATATACTGATGTTATTGAATCTGGTACCGATACGGCACAAACTATCAAGTCACATCATAACGTTGGTGGCTTGCCAGAGGATATGCAATTCCAGCTAATTGAGCCACTTAACACATTATTTAAGGATGAGGTTCGTGAATTAGGCGAAAAGTTGAATATGCCACACGAAATGGTTTGGCGTCAACCATTCCCTGGGCCCGGATTAGGGATTCGTATCCTAGGAGACATCACTGAAGATAAGTTAGAAATCGTACGTGACTCTGATTGGATTTTGCGTGATGAAATCGCCAAAGCTGGTCTAGAAGGAGACATATGGCAATACTTTACGGTATTGACTGGTGTCCGTTCAGTTGGTGTCATGGGTGATTACCGTACTTACGATTACACGATAGCAATTCGTGCTATTACTTCTGTCGATGGTATGACAGCTGATTTTGCACGTATGCCATGGGAATTATTGCAAAAAATATCAGCTCGTATTGTCAATGAAGTTGGTCATATTAACCGCGTGGTGTATGATATTACGGCCAAGCCACCTGCAACAGTTGAATGGGAATAATCTCCAAAAAAATAAACCTCAAATGAGGTTTATTTTTTTTCGACAAATTATCTGTCTTTATTTAATTAATATGTACGTCCAGAAGGACTTTTTATTTCAAGAAATTATTGCGGTTTTCCCAAAGATATGAAATCGCTAAAATAAGCAAGCCTAAGTTAGAGGCAATAATAGCAAAAGTTGGTTGGCTCATAATCCAACTAATCAAAGACGCAAACATAAGTATGAGTGAAATCATTAAAACAAAAACTGACACTTTTTTCATAAAATATTCTCCCTAATTTTGATCGTGATTGCTTGAAATTAAATGCAAAACATAAGGCACGACTACTACCGTTCATGTTATCACAGCAATTATCTTTATTCAAATAGACCGCTTATCAAACAAATTGTAACGTTTGGCTCAATGTGACTATTTTTATAGTGATGGAATAAATATGAAACACAAATAAATGAGCACAATAATTTGCACTACAATCCCTACAACAGCTGTGATGATCATATAACGATTATGAAGGATTAGTCCAGCGATTAACAATGCAGTTAATAGAAGGGTCAGAACAAATAACAATGAAAAGGGCACTATCATATTCTCCGATGTTTTTGCTACTGCTATTTTATCACAGATGGCCTGAGAAAAATCCAACGGAATATCGACTTTTATACAGTTATTGCGTCTGAAATAGCAAAAAGACTGCAATAAGAATATTGGTCAAACAAATAGATTATAGATAATTTATGTGAACATAAAGAAACGAAAAAAACAAAACAGTATTGTTTGAATAACAATACCAAAAGAGGTGATAATGATTGTTCCGCGGCTGCGAATTATAATTCCAACGAATAAAAAAGTAATTAAACAGAGTGTTACGAATAAAATAAAAGTGTAAAGAAAAATAATTGTCATGATGACTCCTTAATGAGCTTAGTAAAAATTATATCAAATTCTGGAAAAGGCGTACACACTCGATTTTGAGAATAAATATTGACATAGACAAACCACCCGCAGAAACGAGTGGATGGCATGTGACATTATTATGTAATTTGAATATTTAACGAGGATTAACTATAAATTAAATGACTAATTGTTTTCTCTATGATGGAAGATCAGCTGTTAAATATACAATGTAACTTTACTGTAAGTTGTTTACAAGCGCTTACATTTAAGTTATACTATATATGTAACATCAAATAAAGTTCAAGGAGGACATTATATGTCAGTTGAAGATAAGTTTGATAATGCTCAGGACAAGGTTGCTGGTAAAGCAAAAGAAGTTGAAGGCAAAGTTACCGGTGACAAGAGTCGCGAAGCACAGGGACTTTTTGGTAAGGCGAAAGACAAGTTATCTGATGCTGCCGAAGCCGTTAAGGATTCTGCTGAAGATGCAGTTGATGCCGTCAAAGATGGCGTGGAAAAGTTGAAAAAATAATAAGTAAAACCGTCCGACTAACTCTTTAGTTGGACGGTTTTTGAATGACTTGCAACACACAAGCATTGACATTGCTTAACCTAATTATGGTTAAGTTCTTTTTTATGGTAAAATAAAAAATATATATTTTACAGAAAATATTGAGAGTTGCGATGACAATTAATTATCCAGTCGGTACTCATCACGGTAAGACGTTAAAAAATAACACATTGCGTACCGGTAAAACAACTAAAAAGGTATTATTTGGTAAGCGAGGTATGGGTTTGGAAGATGAAATTAATCTTGCAAATGACTATTATCTTGCTAATCGTTTGGCAGTAGTTCATAAAAAGCCTACACCAATAACCATAGTAAAAGTTGACTATCCTGCTCGCTCTGCTGCCAAAATTACAGAAGCTTATTTTAAACAAGCCTCTACAACTGATTATAATGGTGTTTATCAAGGAAAGTATATTGACTTTGATGCAAAGGAAACAAAAAATAAAACGTCATTCCCTTTGAAAAATTTCCATGAACATCAAATTTCTCATTTAGCAAGTATTTTGTCCCAAGGTGGTATCGGGTTTGTTATCATCAAATTTACGAGTTCAAATGAGAATTATGTCTATCCTGCTAGCGAATTAATACAACAGTGGCAACATTTGAATGGCAAACAGTCGATTTCTTATCAAGAAATAGTTGATAAGAGTTTTGTTGTGCCTGAAAGTTTAAATCCGAGTTTGGATTATCTCACAGCTGTGGATAAAATGCTTGAAGCATTACATTAAATTTTAGGAGTTTTCAATAGTATGGCAAATGACAAAGCGAATCAATGGTCGCGTGTAAATCGTAATCATAAGATTTACGACCAATACCCTGCACAAGAACCACCACGTCCGCCAAAACCAAATGGTCCAAAGGGTAGTGGGTCCAGAAAACCAAGAAAAACTAAAAAGAAGCGTCGTTGGATATTAGCCATATTCTTATGGTTATTTACTCTTGGTCTGATTGCTGGGCTTGCGGGAACAGCCTTGTTCTTCACTTATGCGAATGATGCACCCAATATTACAGAGTCGGATTTAGCTTCGGAAAACTCTACACAGCTCTTAGATTCTAAGGGGAATGTCTTTTGGAGCATGGCCACTCAAGATCGTGATTATGCTAATTCCAATGAAATACCCAAACAATTAAAGCAAGCTGTTGTTTCTATTGAAGATCGACGTTTTTACAAACATCATGGTGTAGACCCAATACGTATTGCCGGAGCTGCAATTTCCAATATTAAGGGTTCTTCTCTGGGGATGCAGGGCGGATCTACTCTGACGCAACAATTAGTTAAATTGTCCGTCTTTAGTACATCAACGTCTGACCAAACATTTAAACGTAAGGCGCAAGAAGCATGGTTAGCCTTACGTGTGGAGAAGAATTTTACTAAAAATCAAATTTTGACGTTTTATATGAACAAAGTGTACATGGGACACGGCGTTTACGGAATGAAAACAGCTTCAGAATATTTTTATGGTAAAGCGTTAACTGATCTTTCTTTGCCACAATTGGCTTTGCTTGCTGGTATGCCACAATCACCAACTTATTATGATCCCTACTTAAAGGACACCACGGCTGCAAAAGAGCGTCGTGACACAGTTTTGAAAGCTATGGTTACTTATGGTGCGATTACGTCAAAGCAAGCGACAGAAGCAATGAAAGTGCCTGTCAGCGATGGCTTACAAGATTTAAATGCCAAAACAGAGGCGGCTAATAGCACTCGTCAAGTTGCTGATGGGTACGCTTTATCAGTAATAACGGAAGCCAAAAGGCTAGGTTATGATACAACAAAAGCCGGTTTGAAAATCTATACTAATATGGATTCTAATTTACAACAATCCCTTTATGATAATGCCAATGATGGTTCTGTTACTTTTTCTAGTGATGACTTACAAATTGGTGCAACAATGACAGATCCAAATAATGGTCACGTTATAGCCCAAATTGGCGGACGTAATGTTAATACCTTGCAGGCACTTAACCGAGCAACCGGCAAGAACCGTTCATCTGGTTCATCAATTAAACCATTACTAGATTATGGGCCAGCAATTGAATACCTTAACTGGCCAACTTATCGAACAGTTGAAGATAAAAAATACAAATATAACGGTACAAACATAAGTGTTTACAACTGGGATAAAAAATACATGGGAAACATTACCATGCGTACGGCCTTAACGCAATCGCGAAATATTCCTGCAATCAGAACCTTAGAAGAGGTTGGTGGTTCAAATGCCGAGAAGTTTGTTAATGGACTAGGCATTACGACGAACTCAACACCGGGTGGTTCAATGGCCATTGGAATCGATGTTTCAACCGAACAGGAGGCAGCAGCGTTTGGTGCTGTTGCTAATGGTGGTGTCTATTACAAGCCAACTTATATTTCTAAAATTGTCACTGCAGATGGCACAACCCATAGCTACACATCAAGTGGCACACGTGCTATGAAGACCAGTACAGCCTTCATGTTAACTGATATGATGAAGGGTGTTATCAAGCCTAATGCAACCGCAGCAGATGCCGCAATTTCTGGGTTATATCAGGCTGGTAAGTCAGGGCTAGTAGCCTATGATGATAATGCTGGGATGCCTGATAAAGCGATATCGGATGCTTGGTTTACCGGCTATACAAAATCGTATACGCTCTCTGTATGGACTGGATTTGATGTTCCTAGTAAAAATTACATTCCTTGGACAGAGCAAGATTTACCGGCGCAGTATTATGCCAAAGTGATGGCTTATGCTATGCAAAATAAGTCAAATACCGATTGGACCGCACCAGATACAGTTACTGCTAAAGTGAAGGGAAATATCGTTGAATATGAAGTCAAAGATGCTTCTTGGAGTAACGGTGGACTGCCGAGTGTGAATTCCATTGCGCAATCTGGGGAAACTCCATCTGAAGCAGGAATTAGTGCAAACTCTGCTTCAACTGGTTCTACAACTGGCAACAATTAATTTAGAGTTTCTCGGTCTTGCTTTCATAGCAAGACCTTTTCTTATAGAGGAGAATATTATGCGACTTTGGGTAACGGGTTACCGAAGTTATGAATTAGGAACATTCGGTGACAAAGATCCTAAAATTAAAGTTATCAAGTATGCATTACATCAAACGCTAAAAGAACAAGTTGATAATGGGTTGGAATGGGTTATCACAGGTGCCCAGCTAGGCATTGAGCAATGGACAATTGAAGTTGTTGCTGATATGAAGAAAGACTATCCGCAACTTAAATTGGCTGTAATGTTGCCTTTTAAACAGTTTGGCAGTCAATGGAGTGAGGATAATCAAGCTAAATTGCAGAAATTGATTGCACAGAGCGATTTTTCTGAGAGCGTATCGACTAAACCCTTTCAATCGCCTATTCAACTAAAAAATTACCAGAAATTCATGTTAGCGCACACAGATGGCGCATTGTTCTTTTATGATACGGAATTTGAAGGGAAGACAATATTTGATTTTCAAGTTGTGACAAAGTATCAAACGCAAACGCCGTATCCTCTTGTCCAAGTGGACATGTATCAGTTACAGGAGTACGCATCGGAACTTGAAGAAAAAATGAATGAAAATCGTTACGATTATTAGTATTAAAAATGCCTTGTAATTCATTAGAATTATTGGTAACATAGGATAAGTAAAAAAATAATCGAGGTATAGCTTGTGGAACAAGTAAAATACACGCAAAAAGACATTTTGGAACGCGTCTTTAAGCAAAAACGTATGGGGGTCGGTTATGATCCTGCTGATGTTGACAGCTTTCTAGATGATATTATTAAAGACTATGGTGCATTTGGTAGCCGAGTTGAACAACTAAAAAGTGAAGTGGCTCGTTTACAAGTCGCTTTGAAAGATGCCCAAGATCAACTAGTTGCTGTTAAACAGCAACAAAGTGTTGCACCGCAACAACCAGTTCAAACTGCTTCTCAACCTCAACCAGTTGAGGATCAAAGACAAGCAGCAGTCGCACAGCAAGCGGCAGTAACTAACTTAGATTTGATTAAGCGTGTTGCTAATTTGGAGCGTGTGGTGTTTGGTCGCGATCATAATAGTGCTGAATAAATAAAAAGATAATAATTTTTGCAAGTATCGGGTAATTGCGCGTTATATTTCTAACGTGAGGAAGGTCCATGCTCGTACACTCTGAGATGGGTGTAGTGTTTGTGCTGGGATAAAAAATAAACCCAGGAACAGTGATGTTACGGCAGTCGAAAGGGCTAAGGCTTAGGCTATGTCTGAATAGGCTCGAAGGTGCCATAGAAACGTATATGCTAGTGAAAGCTAGTATTTGAGACGAGGTAAACCCCACAAACGGGCAACCCAAACTTTTGGTAGGGGCGGCTGGCCTAGTGAAATGAAGCGATGGTCGGTATGGTTCGTTTGAACGAACTTAGATAGATGATTACCGAAGGTGTAATGTTACCTGCATTACACTGGAACAAAACATGGCCTATAGATACTTGTAACAGGTAGACTCGCTTCGGCGAGTTTTTTTGTATAAAAAATTTAGTTATTCAATATATTTTGTATATCTACGTTTTTTTATTGTATAAAAATTCAAATCAAGGTAAAATTAGTAATGTTGTTTCACATGAGGAGAAATTAAATGAATAGTATATTAAAAAAAATATCAATCGTGATAATGACGATTACAATGTTACTGCCATTGTTAGCAGTTTTGCCAACTCATGCTGATGCTGCGACTACGGATCCGGCCCTAACTAAAATCAAGAAAAAGGGTACGTTAGTAATTGGTCTGTCAGCAGATTATGCACCATTTGAGTTCCATGCTACGGTCAACGGACGTGACCAAATTGTTGGTTTTGATGTTGAGATGGCTAAAAAAATTGCTAAGGATCTTGGTGTTAAGCCTGTTATTAAGGAAATGGGATTTGATGGTTTAATCGGCGCCTTGCAAACTGGTAAAATTGATGTCATTATTTCGGGTATCAATGCCACACCAGAACGAGAAAAGGTAGTTGATTTTTCAAATTCATATATGAAGCCTTTGCAGACTGTAATGGTTTTGAAAAAAGATGCCTCTAAATATAGTGGCAACCTAAACTCTTTTTCTGGTAAGAAAATTGGTGTACAAAAACAAACTACCCAAGAAACTTATGCTCAAGAAAGTATGAGTGGATCAACAATAGTCAGTCTTCAAAAAGTTCCTGATTTGGTTGCACAATTATCTACTGGTAAAATTGCTGGAATCGTGCTTAATGAACCAATATCTAAAGCTTACACACAACAAAATAAAGCCTTTAAAATCATTTATCCAAAGCCTTCTTCTGGAGAAGGGGCAGTTTCAATCGCAATGCCTAAAAATTCTCCAGTCCTAAAAGCCAAAATTAACAAGTCACTTGGTAACATCATTAAATCAGGTGAATTGGAAGCTTATCAAAAAAGAGCTAATAAGCTAATGTTTGCCGATCAAAGCTTCTGGGCTAAGTATGGTAATTTGTTTGTTAAGGGAACATTGTTGACGCTTGCCTTAGCTGCAGTGGCGGTAGTTTTGGGTATTGTGCTTGGAACAGTCTTTGCCTTATTCAAGTTGTCTCCCAACGCCATTTTAAGAATTATTGGTAATGTTTATGTTGAGTATGTCCGTGGCACACCGTTGCTAGTACAAGCGTTTATGGTATTTTTCGGTACGCAAGTAATTGGCTTGAATTTATCAGCTTTTGCTGCTGGTGCTCTTGCAATGGGACTTAATTCAGCTGCTTATGTTGCTGAAATCATTCGTTCAGGAATCAACTCTGTTGACTTTGGACAAACGGAGGCTTCGCGCTCACTTGGCTTGTCAAAAGGCAAGACAATGCGATATGTCATATTACCACAAGCGGTAAAAAACATTTTACCTGCTCTAGGTAATGAATTTGTGACAATTATCAAAGAAGGTTCGGTTGTTTCTGTTATTGGTGTTGGTGAATTGATGTTCCAAACTGGTGTCGTTCAAGGAGCTAGTTTCAAACCATTTTTCCCATTAGTTATTGCATCACTGATTTACTTCGTTTTGACGTTTGGAATTAGTCGCTCATTGGGTTACGCCGAAAAACGTATGAATCGTAGTTCACGATAAGTTATTTTAATGCAAATAAAAAAGGACGCATCTGTCAATGATGCATCCTTTTTTGTTATTCAAATAATACACGAACACCTTCTGGAACTGTGAAGTCTTTTTGGAGTAGTGATAATTCGCCGGACTCGTCATCACGAGCGTACAATGATACATTGTCGGTATCTTGATTAGCAACCACCAAGAATTGTTCAGATTCATCCCAATTCATGTCTCTTGGGAACTCACCTTCAGTACTGATTAATTGAATACGTTCAATTTCAGATCCGAGATTAGTTGTTTTGAAGACTGCGACTGAGTTATTACCACGATTTGAAACATATATGAAGCGACCGTCTTTACTGATACGGATTGCAGCAGCTCCGTTATGTGCTGTCCAATCTGATGGTATAGTTGGTGCTGTCTGTACGTGTTCAAAAGAACCATCTTCACTGTTGTATTTCAAAACACTGAGTAGACTTGATAATTCGCCGAGGAGGTAAGCATATTGACCATCTGGCGAAAATCGAATATGACGAGGTCCAAAGCCATCTTCTGCTTTGAAACGAGCGGCTTCAGCTAACTTGCCATTGTCTGATACGTCAAAAGTAATAACTTCATCTGTACCCAGATCAACTGCAACTAAACGGTTGTCAGGAGTTAAATTGCTAAAGTGAATATGTGAAGATCCTTGTTCAGGACGTGGACCTGACCCTTTATTTTGCCAAGTATCGGTTAACGTCAAATTACCATCATCATTAATTCGGTAAACTTCAACAGTTCCACGGTGATAATAACCTGCATAAACAAGTTGACGATCTTCATCAACACCAATATATGCCGGTGCTGAGCCTTCACTTAATTGTGCATCAATCTCAGCAAGGGGTCGAACGGAATTATCAAATGTAACAACACCACCTTGACCATCACGATTCTCAACCGCGTAGACTTTGTTGGCTTTTGATATTGCCAAATAAGTTGGATTTGTCAAACCCCCAACGAATGTGGAGTTTTGTAATAATTTTTTCTCTGTATCAAGCTCAGCTTCATATATACCTTTTGAAACGCGCTTTGTATACGTACCAAATAGAATTTTATAGACTGCCATTATATAGTAGCTCCTTTGAATGTCTGTTTTAATTATACTTGTATGTAAGCATTTACACAAATATAATTTTTAGCCTTATTTAATTATCACATCATCGTAAAAATATTGCAAAGTAACAGCCATTCGCAATTCTATGGTAAAATAATTACAATTGTATAGCATGAGAAGGGGCGTTTTTATGAAAAAACCAGAGCAACAGTCATGGTATAGTCGTTGGTTTTCTGGCAATGACTTGTTAAATAGTCTGATTGTAATTTTATTAGTTTTGCTAATCATTTTTTTGGCTTGGCAAGTACGTTTTTTGTTTGAACCAATTCGTGCATTATTTACGGCTGTCGGTGCACCTATAATGATAAGCGGTGTGCTGTATTATTTGCTGAGTCCGATTGTCGGTCTTCTGGAAAAATATGTGCATTTACCGAGAAACTTATCGATTGGTGTGGTCTTGATTGTCTTATTAGCTATCATTGGAGTAGCCATTGCTGCTATTGTCATGGTATTGCGCAATCAAGTCATTCAATTTATCGATAACTGGCCAAATTACTGGAAAACCAGCGAAGCTTTTATTAATGAGACCTTTGCCAGTGAACAATTTAAGTTTATCAGAGATTATTTGAATCATACGAATTCTGATCTTAATCAAAATGTATTAGATTGGAGCAAAAAATATTTGACAAGCGGGGTTGCAGGCATCAGTTCGTTTGCATCAATCCTTACATCAATTGGTGTGACAATTGTTTCGACGCCGTTTATTCTTTATTATATGCTGTTAGATGGACACAAATTTTCGTCATTTGTTTCTAGTAAGTTTCCAAATAACTCACAACTATCAGTACGCTACTTATTAACGGAAATTAGTAAGCAAATCGCTCAATATATTCGTGGACAACTTGGTGTTGCACTCGCTGTAATGATTATGTTTTCCATAGGGTATACCATTATTGGTTTGCCGTACGGTATTTTATTAGCGCTGATGGCAGGCTTCTTTAACTTAATCCCGTATGTTGGATCAATTATTGCACAAGTGCCAGTTTTCACAGTTGCTTTGATTGCTGGTGGCCCAAAAATGCTAATATTAGCTATTATCGTACTAGCTATTGAACAACCGATTGAAGCACATGTTATTTCACCAAAAATTCTCGGGGAGGCGTTATCAATTCACCCTGTTACTGTTATCGTTGTGTTATTGAGCAGTGGACATATTTTTGGTGTATTAGGTATTGTGTTAGCGGTGCCATCATATGCTGTAGCTAAAGTGTTTGTTACACACATCTATGATTGGTGGCGTGCAAACTCAGATTTATTTGAAGTAGAGGAAGTAGCTGAAAAATGACGAATCATATTGTTTTATTTGAACCTTTAATGCCTGCTAATACGGGAAATATTGCTCGTACGACTGCTGGAACTGATGCAGTCTTACATTTAATTGAACCGTTGGGGTTTGAACTTGATGACAAACACGTTAAACGTGCCGGGTTAGATTATTGGGATCATGTAAAGTTGGTGAAACACCCAAGCTTGCCTGATTTTCTAGACACTTTAGCAGAAACAGACAACTTATACTTGGTTTCTAAATTTGCTAACCAAGACTACACACAGCCTAATTACGCACAAAATGATACTGACAATTACTTCTTATTTGGAAAAGAAACCACAGGGCTACCAGAAGTATTTATGCGTCAAAATCCGGAGAAGGCTATTCGTATCCCACAGGATGATTCACATGTTCGTTCGTTGAATTTATCGAATACTGTCGCAATTGTGCTTTATGAAGCATTGCGCCAGCAATCTTTTTCAAATTTAGAAACAACTCACACATACGAGCAAGACAAACTGAAATAAACAGTTGACAGATATAAATTTCCCTGATAAACTAATATAGTTGTTTCGTTACAATGAACAACTATTGACCATGGCTCGTTGGTCAAGTGGCTAAGACGCTGCCCTTTCACGGCGGAATCGAGAGTTCGATTCTCTCACGAGCTACTAAAAAGCGCAACTCTGGTTGCGTTTTTTTGTGTTTAAAAATTAAATTTTTGAAATAGAGTTAAGCAAAGCTTAAGAATTTGATGTGAACATTTGTTCGAGTTTCAAAAATGATAAAATAAAGTGTTAGAATGAACTGACTAAGAGGTGGAACTTTGGCGACAAGAAAGACTACACAAAGACGGCGTACAACACGTGGTAAAAATAGTAAAAAAAAGAACCCTTTAGTTCAAAACCTATGCTTCTTGGGTGGTATTGTCTTAGGTATACTAGGTATATTTAAGCTTGGCATATTAGGGGTATTTATTGCTGACATTTTCCGTTTTTTCTTTGGAAACATGTATCTTGTGATTTTAATACCTATGACATTATTTTTAGGGTACTATTTTATTACTCGAAAAACACCTAAAATAGCAACTCATTTTTGGGTTGGCGCTTTTATGATGTTCATTGCTATTGAGACAATTTCATCATTGTTATTTTTTGAATACACACTAAAAAATGCAGATGGATATGTTGGCGAAGTGGTGCGGTTAATTGGTCAAGATTTTGTCAATCAATCAGCAAACACACCGGTTGGCGGTGGTATAATCGGCGCGGCATTATATCATCTACTGTTTATGTTAATGTCTAGCATTGGCACGTGGATTGTAACAATAATCTTATTATTCAGTGGTATTGCAATCTTTTTCCGTATTCCAGCTCGTGACATTGTTCAGCAAGGTGTTGAAAAAGCTCATGAAGGGGTTACTCATATTCAGGAAAAACGAGCTAATGAAAAGCCAACCCGACAATCGCTTTTCAAACGTGATAGACACAAGAAAGATATTACTGATTATGGAGATGATCCATTAGGTGTGAGCCGAGATGATAGTTTGTCAACCGATGTTCTCCCAAAAATAGAAAAAGACGTCAATCCACCTAGTGTTCATGAAAATTTCAATGAGCCTGAAATTAAATGGAATGGTCCTATAGCGCCTCAACCAACAAAAAAGTCTTCCAAAGATCAGGCCGAAAAGACTTCTGTTAGTGATAGCGAAGTTTCTACAGATATGTTGGAAAAAGAAAATCCGGATTACCAGTTACCAACTGCTGACCTATTAACGCAATTAGCGCCTACAGACCAAACAAAAGAGTTTAAAGGTTTAACCGACAAATCGCGTCTTGTCCATGATACGCTGCAAAGCTTTGGTGTTGAGGCGGAAGTGACCAGTGTCTCATTAGGACCTACGGTAACTCAATATGAGTTGAAACCAGGGCAAGGCGTTAAAGTAAATCGAATTGCTAATCTATCGGATGATTTAGCATTGGCATTAGCTGCAAAATCAATACGAATTGAGGCGCCAATCCCCGGTAAACCCTATGTTGGTATAGAGGTTCCTAATGATACTCAGGCAACTGTTGGATTCCGAGACATGATTGAGAATGCGCCATTTGATGATAATCCACTCAATGTGCCACTTGGCCGAGATGTAACAGGAAATATTATCATGGCAGACTTATCGGCTATGCCTCATTTGCTTATTGCTGGATCTACTGGATCTGGAAAATCAGTAGGGCTTAATGGTATTATTGTATCTATCCTTTTGCGTGCAAAACCTAATGAAGTTAAATTAATGATGGTTGATCCAAAAGTTGTTGAGTTATCTATTTATAACGGGATACCACACTTGCTGACACCAGTTGTTTCGGAGCCCCGTAAAGCAGCGAAGTCTTTGCAAAAAGTTGTTGACGAGATGGAAAATCGTTACAAGCTTTTAGCTCAATTTGGAAAACGTAATATTGGTGAATATAATGCGGCGGTTGAAAAGCAGAATGCTGAAGCTAAGGAAACAGATCAGCCAATTATGCAACCAATGCCATATATTGTTGCTATTGTAGATGAATTCGCTGACCTAATGAGTACGGTGGGTAATGAAATTGAAGTTTCTATCGCGCGCCTTGGTGCTAAAGCTCGTGCAGCCGGTATTCACATGATTTTGGCCACACAGCGACCTGACGTTAAAGTGATTAACGGTACTATAAAAAGTAATATTCCTGGTAGAATTGCTTTTAGAACAGCTTCTGGAATTGATTCACGTACTATTCTGGACAGTAATGGTGCTGAGAAGCTGCTCGGAAAAGGGGATATGATTTTTGCACCGCCCGGTAAGCCGACACAACGTGTTCAAGGTGCATTTATTAGTAACACTGATGTGACTAATATTGTTGAATTTGTTAAGTCACAACAAGAGGTTCAGTATTCCGATGCAATGACTGTTACAGATGAAGAGATTGCTCAAGATAATTCGGAAAATGCTGATGGAAATAGTGATGATGAGTTATTCCAAGAAGCTTTGCAATTTGTTATTGAACAACAAAAAGCCTCAACATCACTGTTACAACGTCGTTTCAGGATTGGTTATAATCGAGCCGCTCGATTAATTGATGATTTGGAAGCAGGCGGTTACATTGGACCAGCAGACGGATCACGGCCAAGACACGTCAATATTTCAGATGGTAGCTCTGGGATAGAAAGTTAGCATTAGTTTCAAACTAAGTAGTATGATTATATTTTTTGAGTAGAATTAAATGATTAAGCAAACAGGAGAATAATAAAAATGGCACTTACAAAAAATCAAATTGCTGCACTACAAAATGTTTTTGATAATGGTATTTTAGATCATGATGTCGAGGCATTAGAAGCGCTAAAGATTGTATTAGCAGATTTAAAAAAATAATTGCAACACAGCAAAAAAAATGTTATGATGTTTCTCAGAAACATTGATAAGGACAACTCGATTGTCATGCACTTAAAGAGAGTTCATGTTTGGTGAAAATGAGCAGTGCATACATAAGAGACTACCTTTGAGTGGTGATTTAGTAGTTTTAAATGAAAAGTTGCCCGGGTGATACCGTTATATATCATTTGAGAGAAATAGGAATTTTTCCTGTTTTAAACTTGGGTGGTACCGCGGTAAAACGTCCCTTTAGATCTAATAAGGATCTGAAGGGACGTTTTTGTTTTATTAATGTAAAATACTAGAATGGAATTTGAAAGGAAAATAGCATGGCAGAAATCAGTCTTACATTCCCAGATGGCGCTATTAAAAAGTTTGATGAAGGGATTAAGCCAATTGGGGTTGCCGAAAGTATTTCAAAGTCATTGGCAAAGAAGTCAGTGTCAGGAAAAATAAATGGTTCATACATTGGCATGAACGATGTTATTACTGAAAGTGGCGATTTTCAACTAATCACTACATCAGATAGCGAAGCATTAGATCTACTTCGTCACTCAGCATCTCATTTATTAGCACAAGCATTAAAGCGAATTCCAAAATTTGCTAACATTCATTTTGGAGTTGGTCCTTTTATTGAAAATGGCTTCTATTACGACACAGATAATGGGGCTGGCAATCAAGTGTCAATCGAAGATTTCCCTGAAATCGAGGCGATTATGCACAAAATTGTGAAAGAGGATCTACCAATTCTTTCTCGCGAAATCACACGTGATGAAGCATTAGAAATATTTGCTGATGATCCATATAAAGTTGAGTTAGTAAATGATCTACCAGTCGATGAAAAGATCACAATTGCTGTTCAAGGAGATCATATTGAGCTTGATAAGGGTGGTCTGGTACCATCAACGGGTTGGATTAAGCATTTTAAGCTTACTTCAGTGGCTGGCGCTTACTGGCGTGGAGATTCAAGCAACCCAATGATGCAACGAGTATATGGAACGGCCTTTTGGAAAGCAGCTGACGTTGAAGCAGAAATTGCTCGTCGTGAAGAAGCTAAGGAACGTGATCATCGTGTCATTGGACGTGATCTTGATCTATTCTTTACTAGCCAGGAGGTTGGTTCAGGATTACCAGTTTGGCTGCCAAATGGTGCAACAATTCGTCGCCAAGTTGAAAGATATATTACAGATAAAGAGCTGTCAAATGGCTACCAGCACGTTTACACACCAGTATTGTCTAATTTGAACTTATATAAGACATCTGGTCACTGGGACCATTATCGTGAAGATATGTTCCCACCAATGGATATGGGGGATGGCGAATTTTTGGAATTACGTCCAATGAATTGTCCATCACATATCATGGTATTTAATCATAAGCCACGTTCATACCGTGAATTACCAATGCGTATTGCTGAATTAGGAATGATGCATCGTTATGAAAAATCTGGTGCTTTGACAGGGTTATCTCGTGTTCGTGAGATGACATTGAACGATGGTCATACATTCGTTGAACCAGAAAAGTTAGAAGAAGAGTTTAAGTCTATTCTAACAATGATGATGGGTGTCTATCGTGACTTCAACATTAAAGATTATCGTTTCCGTTTGTCTTATCGTGATCCCAAAAATACAGAAAAGTATTTTGATGATGATGAAATGTGGGAAAAGTCACAAAAGCAATTGAAAACAGCAATGGATGATCTCGGTCTTGATTATTTCGAGGCTGAAGGTGAAGCTGCTTTCTATGGTCCAAAGTTAGACGTTCAAACAAAGACTGCCTTAGGTAATGAAGAAACATTGTCAACTATCCAATTAGACTTCTTGTTGCCAGAACGATTTGACTTGAAATATATTGGTCGTGATGGTCTGGATAATCATCGTCCAGTGATGTTACATCGTGGTATTGTTGGTACGATGGAACGTTTCACAGCCTACTTGATTGAAATGTACAAGGGTGCTTTCCCAACATGGTTGTCACCTTTACAAGTACAAATCATCCCTGTTAATTTAGGTGCTCATGGTAATTATGCGAACGCTGTACAGCAGAAGTTACAGGATGCTGGATTGCGCGCTAATGTTGAAACAAAAGACGCTAAGATGGGCTACCTCATTCGTGAAGCGCAAACGAACAAAATTCCATATACTTTGGTACTAGGCGATTCAGAGGTAGATAGTAACACGGTTACTGTTCGTAAGTATGGTGATACAAAAACAGTTACAATGTCATACGATGAATTCCAATATTTGATTTTGTCTGATGTTTCTAATTACTCACGTGAAACCGAATGAACAAAATAGCGTTGTTTATTTTTAGAAAAAAATCAGCATACTAGATCATGTATGTATGAAAAGTCAAAGCACCCTGAGATGATCGAGGGGTGCTTTGCAATAGGAAAGGGAAATTTATATTATTATGTCCGATTCAAAAGGCGACAGTAATCTTCCGAAACGAGGTTTACAAAACCGACACGTTCAGTTAATAGCTATTGGTGGAACAATTGGTACTGGTCTATTCATGGGGGCAGGAAATTCAATCCATTTTGCTGGACCGTCCATTTTATTGGTTTACTTAGTTATTGGAATGTTTATGTTTGTTGTAATGCGTGCCATTGGTGAACTGCTGTATGCTGATCCCAGTCAACATACCTTTATTTCTTTCATCACTAAATTTTTAGGTAACCGTGCCGGATTCTTTGCACGTTGGTCATATTGGTTAACTGTTGTATTTATGGGGATGGCAGAGCTGACTGCAGTGGCAAAATATATTCAGTTTTGGCTGCCGGATTTACCAAGTTGGTTGATTCAAATCGTCATGCTTATTTTGCTAACGTCGATCAACTTAATTGCCGTAGCACTTTATGGTGAAACTGAATTCTGGTTTGCCATGATAAAGATTGTAGCCATCCTATCATTGATTGTGACAGGTATTATCATGGCTTTGACAGGATTTGAAACACCAGTTGGAAAAGTTGCTTTTAGTAATGTTTGGCATCACTTTGAGTTATTTCCTAACGGGGTTGGTAATTTTATTAATGCCTTTCAAATGGTCATGTTTGCATTTGTCGGCATGGAATTTATTGGCATGACAACGGCTGAAACGGAAAATCCCCGTTCGGTTTTGCCCAAAGCGATTAACCAAATTCCTTGGCGCATATTGTTTTTCTACCTAGGTGCATTGTTCATTATTATGACGATTTATCCATGGCAGAAAATTCCAGAGGATCAAAGTCCTTTCGTGATGGTTTTCCAGTTGGCAGGTGTGAAATGGGCTGCCGCTTTAATTAATTTCGTAGTATTAACGAGTGCTGCTTCAGCATTAAATTCAGTTTTGTTTAGTGCTAGCCGTAATTTCTTTGCTTTATCATTCCAATCTAAGGCCAAGTTTTTACAACCATTTAGAAAAACATCAAAAACACAATTACCAGTGAATGCTGTACTGGTTACATCATTAATGGTTGCTTTTTCGGCCTTAATCTCGGTTATTCCATCAATCATAAATGCATTTAGTTTTGTGACAAGCGCATCGACGGACTTGTTTTTGATGATTTATGTACTCATATTATTCGCTTACATGAAGTATCGCAAGTCAGATAGTTACATGCCTGATGGCTTTCTTGTCATAGCACCCAAGACGTTAGTGCCATTGGCAATTCTGTTTTTCAGTTTTGTATTTATTACGCTTTTCTATAATCCAGAATCTCGTCTACCAGCAATTGGTGCTACCATTTGGATGGTCGTGTTTGGCTGTATTTCAATGAGACAACCAAAACAGGCATTAAATAAGTAAGTTACCGTAATTTTTCTGGTTAGAAGGCAATTAAAATCGCAATAGGGATGAAAAGGTATATTTTAATATGACATGCTCACATGTGTGGTAAAATATTACTATTCGTACTTTAGGGGAACTTTATGTCATTTCTAATTGATTTTATTTTGCACATTGATGTCCATATTGGTAATCTTGTGCAAGCGTTCGGTTTATGGACGTATTTGATTTTATTTGCAGTAATTTTCATTGAAACTGGTAGTGTGATTATGCCGTTTCTACCTGGAGATTCACTGTTGTTTGCTGCAGGAGCTATTGCTGCTACGCCTGCTGGGCTAAATGCCGGACTTAATCATTGGGTATTTATGATTGTATTCTTCTTAGCAGCTGTTATTGGTGACTCAGTCAATTTTTGGATTGGTCGTACAGGTGGTTATAAAATTTTACATCATCGTTTCTTTGGTCGTTTCATTAAAGAACAACATATCAAAGAAGCTGAAGCTTTCTTTGAAAAGCGTGGTGCTGCGGCAATAATCATTGGGCGATACATGCCGATTGTCCGCACATTTGTACCGTTTGTGGCTGGTATCAGCCAATTTTCATACAAACATTTCCTACGCAATAGTTTGATTGCTGCGTTCTCTTGGAGTTTAATTGCAACCGGTGCTGGTTATATGTTCGGAAATATTCCATTTGTTAAAGCACACTTTTCTGTAATTATTTTAGGTATTGCGTTGGTCACATTAATGCCAACAATCATTGGTGTCGTTCGTTCAGCAATGGTTGCAAAGAAACAGAAAAAAATAATGTCGAAATAACCGCCATTCATGGCGGTTTTTCTGTATAATTATAACTATGAATAACTTAAAAAAACTACAAGAATTAACTAAAATTTCAACAATAGAGATTGCTGATGCACTAGATGTTGAAGTTGAAACTGTTGAAGCATGGCAAAATGAAGAAAAAGTACCCAGTGTGAGTGATTTTGAGGCATTAAGTGGCATCTTCTCTTCTCAATTGGATGCTCAAGGAATCGACTCTCAATCCAGCAAGCATCCAATCCACATTCGTTTATCTGTGGATTATCTATTGAACCTAGGAATAACACTTTCAGATTGGATTACTTTAAAGTGGGCCTTTGAAGGGCAGTGGAATAATGATCAGTTAGCCATCGGATTTTTTTCTAATAATCAATTAGTACGTGTTATTAGCACTGAAAGTGAATTTTCGGATGCTTTTGCAGGCTATCTGATTTTACAAACTGAAGGTGAGTTTGAACCATATATTGATGAATTTGATAATGATAGGGAATACGATTGGCGTTTGTTGCGTTTGAACGATGAAAAATTTGTGGATGTAACTAACGATTTAATTGCAGCCAATTTACCAGTCATCAGCTAACAATAGAGAAGTACACAAAGTAGTGACGTCTGTATAATATTATGATACACTACAATCAGATGATAATACCTGTGAGACAATTGAATAAATTTGTCGATAATAAGGGTATTATTTTGCCAAAAACACAGTTTTCATAATGGAAATTGTGTTTTTTTGTTCCGATAATAAATTTTGGAGGATAATATGGACTTAGGCAACGATTTTGTTACTCGTTTGGGACTTGAAAAACCACACGACTTAGAAAAGGTACGTGGTGGCGACATTAACGAGGCGTTTTCAATCTATTCGAATAACCAGCGCTACTTTTTAAAGATTCAACAAAATGCTCAAGCAAGTTTTTTTGATCATGAAGTTGCTGGCTTGAAGGCTTTGGGGGAAGAGGTGACTGTGCCAGCCGTTTTAGCACAGGGACAGTTACAAGGGCACGCCTATTTAGTCTTGACGTGGATTAATCAAGGAAATGGGTCACAACAAGAATTAGCAAAGTCGCTGGTTAAAATGCACCAAGCTACAACGCCAAAGTTTGGATTTGATAGTGATAACTTAGTAGATTTTGTGCCTAAAAATAATACTTGGCAATCTTCTTGGGCTGAATTCTTTGTGAAACAACGCTTGGATCCGCTAATGGCACAAGCGCAAAAAAATAATTTTTGGCTGACCCAACGTGGTGATCACTATAGTAATTTACGTGAAACAATATTAAATGATAATCACGCGCAAACAGTTCAACCATCACTACTGCATGGTGATTTCTGGGCAGGAAACTTTATGTTTAACGATCAAGGTAAACCTGTATTTATTGATCCTAACGTGTTATACGGTGATCGGGAATATGATTTGGCGATTTCAAGAGTGTTTGCCGGCTTTAGTCCGTCATTTTATAATCAATATATGCAAGAATGGCCATTGGATGATGGCTGGCAAAAACGTGAAAAATGGTATGAGTTTTATTATATACTAATGCACTTTACACGCTTTGGTGATATTTATGCACCGCGGATGAACAAATTATTAACGTCTTTTTAAAATCACATGATTGCTAGCAAAGAATTAGACGAAAAAACCTTGACATTCAATAATGATTCAGTCATAATAATGACAGAATAAAAATTATTTCACATAGAGGTCGCGATTGACAATACACTTACCGGAGTTGCTGTAGCAATTGATAGTAAGCTTAGGGGATATCGCCGAAATCAAGGGTGTCTACAAATGACCTTGATTGGGCTAATAGTTAAGAGCTATTAGACTGTCGCAGAGATGCGGTGAGCTATGGAAACTGTCAAAAATGCTAACAATGCCCTTTGATAAGTCCGTTTTGCGAACCTATCAAAGGGTTTTTTTGTGTAATTCAAGGGGAAATGATGACGTATCCAATAAATGAAAAGCAACATCTGACAGTTGATGGTGTTGATACAATTGAACTGGCAAAGACATATGGCACGCCGTTAGCAGTTTACGATGTAACACTTATTCGTAAGACAATGAGAGCGTTTAAGCGTATCTTTGAACAAGAAAATGTCCCATATGTAGTGAGTTATGCTGGTAAAGCTTTTGCTACTAAAGCAATTTATCAGGTGGCAGCTCAAGAAAATATTCACGCTGATGTCGTGTCTGGTGGGGAATTATACACAGCAATTAAAGCTGATTTTCCAACTCAGCATCTTAGTTTTAATGGTAATAATAAGAGTTATGATGAACTTGTGATGGCCGTTGAAAATGGTGTGGGAACAATTATTGTTGATAATTTTCTTGAGTTACAGCTACTGTCAGAAATTACGGCGGAAAAAAATGTTATTCAAGATATTTTACTACGTATTTCACCAGGAATTTCAGCTCATACTCATGAATTTATTAGTACTGGTCAACAAGATAGTAAATTTGGCTTTGATTTACAAACAGGTCAAGCGAAGCAGGCCTATGATATTGCAATAAAAGATAACCATCTTCATTTGCGTGGCTTACATGCGCATATTGGATCTCAAATATTTGATGTGACTGGATTTGAGAAAAATGCAGCACTATTAGCAGATACTGCTTACTCATGGGGATGGCAACCAGAAGTCATTAATACTGGCGGTGGATTTGGTATTCGTTATACTGATGAGGATCAACCTTTGCCAGAAAGCGAGTTTGCGGATGCTATTATCCGTGTTTTGAAAGAAAAGGCTACACAGTACGATTGGGCAATGCCAGAAATATGGATTGAACCTGGTCGTTCGATTGTCGGACCAGCCGGACAAACCCTATATACAGTTGGGTCGCGTAAGGATATTCCGGGAATTAGAAATTACTTGGCTGTAGATGGTGGTATGGGAGATAATATTCGTCCAGCACTTTATCAAGCAAATTACGAAGCGGTTTTAGCCAATCAACCAAATGCTAAAAGTGAAGAAATTGTGCGGATTGCTGGTAAATATTGTGAGTCAGGTGACGTATTGGTTTGGCAGGAAGAATTACCGGCGACAAAACCTGGTGACATTTTATCTGTGCTTGCAACAGGTGCGTACGGGTATGCAATGGCTTCAAATTATAACCGAAATCCACGACCGGCCGTTGTCTTCGTGGAAAATGGTCAACATCAAGTCGTTGTTGAACGTGAAACTTTTGAACACATGATCAGTTTAGATCAGGATTATACTCTAGGAGATAAATAACATGGCTGAAAACGAAGCACAAAAACTAATTAATTTCATTGCAAATGCAAAAAAAATTACCCCAGTAAAAGTTACATATAAAGGTACATTGGCAACTGAAGTGCCAGATACTGTGCAACAATTTGGAGATGAGTCATTTGGACAATTAATTGGCGACTGGTCTGAAATTGAATTGTTAATTAAGAATCTACCATCAGAAGATGTATTTATTGAAAATGATTCACGTAACTCTGCCGTTCCTTTGCTTGATAAAAAAGAAATTAATGCTCGCATTGAACCAGGTGCCATTATTCGCGATCAAGTTGAAATTGGTGACAATGCGGTGATTATGTTGGGCGCAGTGATTAATATTGGTGCAGAGATTGGTGCTAACACAATGATTGATATGGGTGCTGTACTTGGCGGCCGTGCCATTGTTGGTGAAAATTCTCATATTGGTGCTGGCGCGGTATTAGCTGGTGTGATTGAACCAGCATCTGCCCAACCTGTTCGCATCGGAAATAACGTTCTAGTTGGCGCTAATGCCGTCGTTATTGAAGGCGTACAGGTCGGTGACGGCGCAGTAGTTGCGGCTGGAGCGATTGTCACAAAGGATGTACCAGCCAATACAGTAGTTGCGGGTGTTCCTGCAAAAGTCATTAAGGAGATTGATTCGAAGACGCAACAAAAGACTGCGTTAATTGACGCATTGCGAGGCTTATAATGCCAGTTAATGAAGAAGATTTGAAAACCTATCGGCGTGACTTACATAAAATTCCAGAACTTGCTTTAGCGGAATTTAAAACGCATCGTTATTTGTTAGAAAAGATTCAATCTTGGCAAACTAATTTTATGACAATACGTCAAGTAGAAGAATTACCTACCGCAATGCTTGTGAAATTTTCTGGGACTGACCCAAGCCGGACGGTAGGATATCGTGCTGATATTGACGCGCTACCAGTTACAGAAGATACTGGATTGCCATTTGAATCAACACATAAAGGTGTTATGCATGCATGTGGTCATGATGTTCACATGTCTTTAGCTTTGGGATTAGTTCAGTATTTTAGTGAGCATCAACCTAAAGACAATTTAATTGTCTTTTTCCAACCGGCTGAAGAGTCAAAAAGTGGTGGCAAATTAGCGGTTGATTTAGGAATCTTTGAAGGTGAGTGGCATCCTGATGAATTTTACGGCATTCATGATCAGCCTAATTTACCTGCTGGAACTTTGAGTACCTTAGCGGGCACTTTATTTGCTGGAACGGCCGAGCTCGAAATTGACATCCATGGGCAAGGCGGTCATGCGGCCTATCCCCACTTAGGTAAGGATCCAATTGTCATTTCGGCTGAATTAATTATGTTGTTACAAACTGTTGTATCGCGTGATGTTGATCCGATAGAAGGTGGTGTAGTGAGTCTTGGAATGATTAGCGGCGGCTTTACAAATAATGTTATTCCAGACACGGTGCATCTTGCCGGAACAGTTCGTAGTATGACCAAAGATGGCTTGGATAAAATGACAACACGAATTCGCCAAATCGTTGAAGGTGTGGCGTTGGCAAATGATGTCAAGATTAATGTTCGCCTTGAAACAGGAAGTTATTTGCCTGTTGAAAACAATCCTGACTTAGCTAACAATTTGCTGAGTTTCATGGAACAGCGTCAAGACATTGCTTTTGAAGAAGCAAAACCTGCGATGACAGGTGAGGATTTTGGTTACATATTGCAACATATTCCTGGTGTCATGCTTTGGCTGGGTGTTAATGACAATCATTCACTGCACAGTGCCAAGTTAAACATCGATGAAGCAGCTTTGTTGCCAGGATTTAATGCTTTGAAAGATTTTATTGAGTGGCGAATGTCACAAGGAGAATAAGCATGTACGAAGGAATTAATTTAATTACGGCAATTATTACGCCTTTTACAGTAAACGATGAGATTGATTATGAGTCATTAGAGAAATTAATTGAACACCTGTTAAATCATGGTTCGCAAGGATTTGTGATTGCAGGAACAACAGGTGAATCTCCAACACTGTCTTTTGAAGAGAAAGTAGAGTTGACACGGTTTATTGCAAAACAGGTTGGTAATCGTGCACTTTTAATTGCTAATGCAGGTTCCAATAATACAAAGGAATCCGTAGAAGCAGCCAAAGCTTTAAGCAAAATCGAGCATATTAACGGCATCTTGGCAGTAACACCGTATTATAATAAGCCAAGTCAAGCTGGTATGATTGCACATTTTAAAGCTATCGCTGATGCATCCGAAAAGCCTGTTATGTTATATAACATTCCTGGTCGTACGGTGGTCGGTCTCACGGTTGATAGTGTGATTGAATTAGCTCAACATCCTAATATTAATGCAATTAAGGAAACAACATCAACTGAATTTGTTGAAGCAGAGGTAGAAGGGGCCACTGGATTTGCAGTCTATACTGGTGAAGATGCAATGACTCTTTCGGCTTACACCGTCGGCGGTGCTGGAACAATTTCGGTAGCTTCACATCTTTATGGTGACGAAATGTCTGAATTGTTTTCTGCTATGAATGCAGGTAATTGGCGCGAAGCTGGGCGTTTGCAACGTTACCTAACCCCACGAATGAATGCCCTATTTGCTTACCCTTCCCCAAATCCAGTTAAGACGAAATTAGCCGAAAAAGGATTCGTACGTGAAGCTGTACGTCTGCCTCTTATTCCTTTAAGTGACGCAGAAAAATTACATTTGAATGAATTATTGGAGAAATAATGACAAAAATAATTTTAGCTGGTGGTTTTGGTAAATTAGGCCAAGCTATTCAAGATAACTTGAATGAAGAATATGAAATTGTTGGTATTGTGAGTGGTCATCAACATGAGAGTAAGGTACCTGTATGGACCTCCTTATCAGATATTAATGTGGCAGCAGATATTTGGCTGGATGTCAGTACCCCAGCAACTGTATTTGACAATGCAATGTACGCAATCGAGCACAACATGCCGCTAGTGATTGGTGCCACTGGTTTGTCTGATGAACAAGTAGCAATACTGCGTGAACAGTCATCAAAAGGCGTTTTAATTGTACCTAACTTTAGTTTATCAGCGGTTTTGTTAATGCAATTCTCACAGTTAGCGGCCAAATATTTTCCTGATGCAGAAATTATTGAAGCGCACAACCCTAAAAAGGTGGATGCACCATCTGGAACGGCTAAGCAAACAGCAAGATTGATTGCAAAAGCCCGCATTGCGGAACCTACATCAACAAAATTAGCGCCAGCTCGCGGCGAACAGATTGATCGTGTGCCAGTTCATGCTGTACGGTTACCTGGCTATATCGCACAGCAAAGCGTTTATTTTGGTGGTGTGGATGAGCAATTAACGCTGACCCAAAGTACAACAAGTCGATCAGCCTTTGTACCAGGTGTAATTCGCGCTATAGAAGCTGTGAAAAATATAGACGGTGTTGTCATCGGATTAGACCAAATTATTTAATTTAAAAATTGTGATGTTAATGTCAGTATTAGCATCATTTTTTATTTTAAAATACATGTGAATAGCAATATTTATCGTACAATAGAGTTATGAAAAAGATAACTAAAATTTCAATTCAAAAAAAAGCGGGTCGCTATAATATTGATCTAGATAATCAATTCGCTTTTGGTGTGGCGGAAAGTGTTCTCATTAAATTTGGTTTGGCGAAAGGGCGAGAACTAGATGACGAATTAATTGCAGAAATTAAGCATAATGATTCCATTGCCAAGGCGTTAAGCATTGCTCTTAACTTCCTTAGCCACTCATTGCACACAGTCAAACAAGTGAAACAGAAAATGAGTGAAAAAGAGGTATCTGAAAGTATTCAGGATGAAGTTGTTGCACAATTATATGAACAAAAATATATCGATGATTTAAATTATGCGCAACACTATGTTTCAACAAAAAAAATTATTAGTCCTAAGGGACCCAATGTTATCAAGATGGATTTGAAGCAGGCAGGTGTTAATGATGATGATATCGAAACAGCATTATCTGATTATACTCACGAGGAGCAAATTGAAATTGCAGAGAAACTTGCTTTAAAATCTGCTACCACATACAAAAGAGAATCAACTCGTGCTAAGAAACAAAAAATTGTACAAGCTTTAGCCACAAAAGGATTCTCTTTTGATATTGCAGAGATTGTTGTTGATAGGGTGATTACAGAAAATGACGATGAAATTGAGTTAGAAAATATCAAGCGTCAAGCGGAAAAAAGCTGGCGACGCTACCGTAACGAAGTACCAAGTCAAAGGATATATAAAACTAAAAATAGTTTGTATACGAAAGGTTATAATGCCGAATTAATTAATGTGGTAATTCATGAGTTAGAAGTATCTGCAGATGATTGAAATGTGGTACAATTAAATAGGAATTCGGTGTTAGAAGAGTAGGTAGCGTTATGAACGTTGATAGACCCAGTCGTGGACCACGAGAAGGTGACTTCATCACGATCAAAAGCTATAAGCATGATGGCTCGTTGCATCGAACTTGGCGCGATACCATGGTACTAAAGACCAGTGAAAATTCTATCATTGGCCTAAACGATCACACTTTGGTAACGGAAGATGATGGTAGACGATGGGTTACCCGAGAACCTGCTATTGTTTATTTCCATAAGAAATATTGGTTTAACATTATTGCGATGATTCGCGATAATGGTGTATCGTATTATTGTAATTTAGCTTCTCCGTATGTACTCGACAAAGAGGCGCTAAAATATATTGACTACGATTTAGATATTAAAGTTTTTCCTGATGGCGTCAAACATTTACTGGATGCAGATGAATATGCGGCTCATAGTAAAAAGTGGCATTATCCGCCAGAAATCGATAAAATTTTGAAAGCTCATGTCAAAATTTTGGTTGATTGGATAAACGAAGGTTCTGGACCATTCTCACAAGGATATGTTGACGTTTGGTATACACGATATCAATATTTGATGCAACAGCGGTTAAAAGATCGTCGTTGAGAAAAAGCATTCGATTTGTCGAATGCTTTTTCTGATGCATACGAATAAGTTAATTCATTTATCACACAACAAAACATAAAAAATCATAATCTGTTAAAATAAAGGTTATGAAGGCATTAAAAGAACAATATCAAACAGCACCGATAACGACAATTATATTTTTGGTAACTACTTTTGTATTCCTAATTGAGCTTGTATTAAGCCGTGGAACGACGGAGAATAGTGAATTCTTAATTAATATGGGTGCAAAATGGGGACCATATATCCAGTTAAAACATGAATACTGGCGATTGTTAACGCCGGTTTTTCTCCATGCTGGTTTTTTACACATTGTCACTAATATGATCACTTTATGGTTTATTGGACCACTTGTTGAACGAGCATTTGGCAGTACAAAATTTTTTGGACTATATTTTTTTGGTGGTATTATTGGTAATATTTTTTCATATTTATTGGCGCCGTCGAGTGTTTCTGTAGGTGCATCTACAGCACTTTTTGCCATGTTTGGTGGACTAATTTTGTATGCCATTCGTTTTAAAGAAGATCCGCAAGTTAAGTCGATGGGAACAATGTTGGGGCTCTTTGTCATTTTGAATTTAGTCACAGGATTTTCATCAACGGATATTGATATATGGGGGCACATCGGTGGCTTAATCGGTGGGATGATGTTTGCGGTAATGTTTGGTTTCTATGGGCGCAGTGGGAAATACGCTATTCGAGTGCGCTTAATCATGGGCGCTATAACAATATTGCTGATTATTTTAACTTTTTGGGCAGGTTTAAGAATATGAAAACATTTTATGATGTATTACAATATTTAAAAGAATTCGGTGTGTATATTCACGTTGGTAAGCGTCTGTGGGATATCGAATTAGCAGCACTAGAAGTAGATAATCTCTACAAAACTGACATTTTAAATGCAAAAGATTATGCAACAATTAAGTTAATTTTATCACATGAACACACAATGGAAGTCGAAAATCCAAGTGATTGAAAACATTTAATGAAAATGATGAAAACGCTTGCACTATGTAAGCACTTTCTGTTAAAATATGTAAGTAATAAATTTTATGGAGGAAACATGCATTGCGCTGATTAATCATCATATAAGGCAGTTAATTTGTCTTTAGAAATACGCTTTGCACTTTAATAATCATGGCAAAAGATAAACTTATTGGCGTTGATCTTGGTGGTACAACTATCAAGTTTGCAATTTTAACTGATCAAGGTGAAATTCAACAAAAGTGGTCAATTAAAACAAACATTTTGGATGATGGTGCACACATTGTTCCAGATATCGTTGAATCCATTAATCATCATTTAGACTTATACCAATTGGATAAAGAACGCATCATTGGTATTGGTATGGGTACACCGGGAACTGTTAACCGTGAAACAGGTACAGTCACAGGCGCCTTTAACTTAAATTGGAAAACAGAACAACCTGTCAAAGCAGATATTGAGGCAGGAACTGGATTTACTTTGACAATTGATAACGATGCTAACTCTGCTGCTCTTGGCGAAGCATGGAAGGGTGCTGGTAATAATGATGATGAAGTTTCATTCATTACCTTAGGTACCGGTGTCGGTGGTGGATTGTTAGCCAATGGTCAGCTAATCCACGGTACAGTTGGGGCCGGCGGAGAAGTCGGTCACATGATTGTTGAACCTGATGGATACTTGTGCACATGCGGTAATCGTGGCTGCTTAGAACAATATGCTTCAGCTACTGGTGTTGTTCATTTGGCACAAAATATTGCTGAAGAATATGTAGGTAGTTCAAAATTAAAGAAGATGATCGACAATGGAGAAGAAGTCACATCAAAAATTGTCTTTGATTTAGCAAAACAGGGCGACTTTTTGGCAAATAAAGTTGTTGACAAAGTGGCTTACTATTTGGGTTATGCCACAGCTACTATGTCTAATATCTTGAATCCATCAGCCGTTGTTATCGGTGGTGGTGTTGCTGCTGCTGGCGAGTTCTTGCGTGCACGTGTTGAAGAACATTGGACCAAGTTTGCTTTCCCAACAGTTCGTCACTCTACACGTGTAAAGTTAGCGGAGTTAGGTAACGATGCTGGTGTGATTGGTGCGGCGAGTCTAGCTCGAATAACTGCTTAATATGATTACAAATAAAAAACTGCTATCTCGTAGCAGTTTTTTTATTTGTAATCATTTATGCTAAATTAACTGATGCTTCTGCGTTTTTTTCTGATGCATCATCATCTGATATATGGGGTAAAAATGCAGGTAGCAAATCGTTAACAGAGAAATCAGTTAAGATTTGTGTTTTTAAATCGACTGCATCATCAATCGCTACCGTAGCCTGAACCTTTGGCATCATACCGTGAGCTAGTTGTTGATCTTCTAATATGGCCTGCATCGTTTCTTTTGAATTACGGTTATACAGAAAGTCTGTGATGTTGATGCCCACTTTTTTAGCAATATTGATTACTAAATTACGTGAGTATTTCTGATGACCAACCGTTAGCGCCTCTTGTAGGTTAATGAGTAATGCTCGCGCTTTTTTATTACCTTCAATTTGAGCAGCTTTGAAATCGAGAGTGAGTCGATAGACTAAGCTGGCTTTGTCTGTTGGTTCATCAGCACATGATGAATTATCATCTTTAATCATTTTCAAAATTGGTTCATTGATTAAAGGCACAAAAAACAGATGATGTGAACGATGAATTTGTTGACTAATTTTTTGTAGATATTGCTCTGTAATTAAGCAATTATCGGACAGTGGCGTATCGAAATGATATATAGATAGCATGATTGTTCTCCTGAGTTATTAACTTATTCAATATACAAAATATTAGTATAGTCGTCAAGGGTGTACTTGACAAATGATACGCTCATAAATATGTTAAAATAGAATAGTAGTAATTAAAAAAATATAATAAAGGATGACAGTATGGATTGGGATCATTTTTTTATACCATATATTCAAACCGTCTCAGAGCTTAAAGTAAAATTACGTGGTTTGCGTCAGCAATACGAAAAATCTGGTGAAGATTCATCAATTGAATTTGTAACTGGTCGTGTAAAGTCTCAAGCCTCAATTGAAGAAAAGATAGTTCGTCGACATTTAGATGAGAATCGGTTGGCTCTTGATTTGCAAGATATTGCCGGTGTTCGTATTATGACAAAGTATGTTGAAGACATTTATACTGTGGTCGATTTGTTGCGTCAAAGGACGGATTTTCAAATTTTAGAAGAGCGTGATTATGTCAGTAATGCTAAACCTTCGGGTTATCGTTCGTATCATCTTGTGATTGAATATCCAGTCCAGATGTATACTGGAGAACTAAAAGTATTGGCAGAGATTCAGGTGCGGACAATGGCGATGAATTTTTGGGCTACTGTGGAACATGATTTACGTTATAAGCATGGGGAGTTGAACGAAGATTTAGCAAATCGACTGACTAAGCTATCCGAATCAACTTTTGCTTTAGATCAAGAACTTAGTGAGATAAGAGCAATAGAATGAAAATCGCAATTTTCAATAATCATGCTGAACATAGCGTGATTATTGCCAAAAAATTAATACTGGCAATGAAGAAAAATAATGTCGATATTGATGATAGAAATCCGGATATTGTCGTTTCCGTTGGTGGGGATGGCACGCTTTTGGGCGCTTTTCAAAAGTATGTTGATCAAACAGAAAGCGTGCGTTTTGTTGGCCTTCATACAGGTCATTTGGGGTTTTATACGGATTGGTTAAGCACGGAGCTTGACCAGTTTGTTGATAGTTTAATCCATGATAACGGCCAAAAAGTTAGTTACCCACTACTCGAGCTGACTGTTGTGAGAACTAGTGGTGAATCTTACAAATTTTTAGCGCTTAATGAAGCGGTTATAAAGCAACCTATTGGCACTTTAGTTGCCGACATATATTTAGGTGGCCAGGCCTTTGAGCGTTTTCGTGGAGATGGTATTGCTGTTGCAACGCCAACTGGATCAACAGCTTATAATAAGGCTAATGGTGGTGCAGTGCTACATCCGAGCTTGCCAGCAATTCAAATGTCTGAAATAGCCTCAATTAATAACCGAGTATTTCGAACCTTAGGTTCACCGCTAATTGTGCCACAAGATCAAGAAATTGTTATGAAACCAAAAAGCAATCATTTTTTGGTCATGTATGACCAAGAAGAGATTAAAGGGCACAATATTACTGAACTACGCTTTAAGGTCTCCGAAAAAAGGGTCCATTTTGCTCAATATCGGCATGTGGATTTTTGGCGACGTGTACAGAATGCCTTTATCAGTGAAATTGAATAAATTAAACAGCTAATTACTGTCTTGAGGGACAGGATTTTTTATACATAAATTTGAGAGGAAATTTAGTAATAGTTTGTTCCAAGGCGGTACAAGCTAAATATTATATAATGCGATTATTGTAGTATATAATTTAAGTTATTGAATAAGATTAAATATGAAATTTACTTGGAAATATAGTGGTAATGAACAGCGTAAAGTGCGTACTTTTTTGCAAAACCATGGCGTTTCACATAGAATGTTTAGCCAGATGAAGCATAACGGCGGCGCAATCTTGGTTAATGAAAAATCAGTTTATACATCCGATTATTTGAAGAATGGTGACATCGTTACGATTGTTATGCCTACGGAAAAAAGTAATGACTTGGTTGTGCCGGACTATAAACCATTAGACATTATATTTGAAAATGAACATTGGCTAGTTGTTGATAAACCATACGGTATAACAACGGTTCCAGGACATGCTGATCGTTTGCATACTTTGGTCAATCAAGTTAAAGGACATCTCGAAACAATTAAGGCTGATGATTTAGTTCCTCATGTTGTTACTCGCCTCGATCGTGATACATCAGGAATTGTCTTATTAGCCAAGCATAGATTTGCCCATGCTGTCTTGGATCAACAATTACAAGACCACACGGTTGAAAAATTTTATTTGGCTTATCCATCAGGAATTTTAGCGGATGATCATGGCGATATTAATGCACCAATTGGTCGCATGGATGGTGATTTTATCAAAAGAGAAGTCCGTGATGATGGCAAACCATCTCGCACAGAATATTGGGTAGAACGTCGTTATGAAGATGATGAACAAAATATGACTCGTGTGAAGGTGCAATTGCATACAGGACGAACACATCAAATTCGTGTTCATTTTGCCAATATAGGGCACCCTTTGGTAGGGGATACTTTGTATGGTGGACCAGCGTGGCATGGATTACAAAGACAAGCTTTGCATGCTTATCATATGAAATTTTATGATCCCTTCATTGAGGAATACCGAGAATTTAATACGCCTTTACCAGACGATTTAAAAACTTTGAGAGATATAGAGTAAACAGTGGAAGAAAAATCAGAACAACTACATCAAAATATCGCTCATCTTTCTGATTTATTGCATTCAGGACAAGATGGGGCTTTTGTGACGTCATTTAATGCGCTACACGACTTTGAAATGGGACAAGTGTATAGTGGATTGCCTGAGCAATTACGTGCAGTAGCATGGCGATTGCTTGACAATGAAACATTAGCGACTGTTTTTGATAATATAGATGTTGATGATGAAGATATTGATGACCTATTGCAAGAAATGCCTCCTCAAAAGGCGGTTCAAATTTTGCGCAATATGTATGCCGATAACGAGGTCGATCTTCTTCAGGAAATGCCAACGCGGTTAGTTGCAACCTACTTAAGCTTAATGCCAAAAGATGAGGCTGAAGATATTCGTAAGCTGATCAATTATGAGGAGCAAACTGCTGGGTCATTAATGTCAATTGAGTACTTGGCAGTTGAGGCAGATTTGCGTGTTGATGAAGTGATGCGTTTAGTTAAGCAACAAGCACTTGAAGCTGAGGCGATCAACTACGTTTATGTATTGGATAAACAAGAACGGCTAGTTGGTGTTATTTCTCTTCGTGATTTGTTAACACATCCTGATGATATGTTGGTATCGGAAATCACGAAAGACAGAATTATCAGTGTTAAAGCTGGTGATGATCAGCAAGACGTTGCACAAATTGTGGCTGATTATAACTTCATATCCATTCCAGTTACAGATGATAATGATCGATTATTAGGTGTCATTACAGTTGATGATATTGTGGATGTTATTGATGAAGAGGCTGTTGAAGATTATTCTGGATTGGCTGCCGTTAACGTTAGCCAAACAGATGATACGGCGTGGCATTCGGCGATTAAACGTATTCCTTGGCTGATTGCACTTCTTTTATTAGGAATGTCAACGGCTACACTGATTAGTTCATTTGATGGTCTGGTACGAAAAGCGTCAATACTGGCTGTGTTTATTTCTCTGATTACTGGTACAGCTGGTAATGCTGGGACGCAAGCATTGGCTTTGGCTGTCCGGCGCTTAGCTGTGGGAAGTAGTAATAGTGCCGTCAAAAATTTCTTGAGTGAAATTCTTGCAGGGTTTTTAGTAGGGACAGCAACGGGTTTCTCGGTTTTTCTAATTGTTACTTTTTGGAAGCATAATTATCAACTGGGTCTTGCGGTGGGAATCGCGATGGCAGTTGCCATTATGGTAGCCAACCTAGCGGGGTATTTGATCCCTGAACTTATTGATAAATTAGGCATGGATCCGGCGGTAGCAAGTGGTCCATTTATTACAACTTTATCAGATTTAACTTCAGTTCTAATTTATTTTAATATTGCGCAATTATTTATTTCACATTTTACCGGTGCATAAAACTAAAACATAGAAAAAAGCAATGGCGGTTCTCATCGCTATTGCTTTTTTGTTTATATGATTTTAAATATTGGTTTGATTTGCTTCGCGAAATTACCATCAGGGTCATTGACAAATGAAGCGTAGTCTTGCCAATATTTGTCTGATAAAATAATTGGTTCAGCAATGTTATCGGGGATGTATTGGCGAGGAATCGCACCATCCTCAGTAACGGGGCCGTCATAACTGTTGATGAAGTCCTGCATTTTTTTCTCAATGACAAGCGCCTGTGGACCAAACCAATTATATGGTTCTCGATGGATATTGCTTTCATCAATATTAAATAATTCGTCACGATTAATCACTTTAAATGGATGGACCAAAGTAATAAATTTAACTTGACCAGTGTCACTAACTTCGGCTAATGCGCCTGCCATTTCAGAAGGTAGGTTTGGTTGTTGATGCACCGTTGATGCCAGAAGTAGTTGGCCTGCATAAGAAATATCTAAAGTTATGGGCTGCCCAATGATCATTGTTAATAATTTTTCTGGGGAAATACTTAATGCTCTCATTTTTTTAATCCTGTACTGTTATGAAATCAAATTTTTCGAAATCGAATAGGCCTTGATCGGTAATCTTTAAACTTGGAATGACAGGTAATGCCATGAACGATAAAGTTAAAAATGGATCAAATGGCACGTCACTGATTTCTGAGAAAGCTTGTAGTAATTGCTGATTAGTTTTGATGACATTTTCAAATGGTTGATCTGACATTAAACCGCCAATTGGGAGTGGTAGGGTCGTAATTTTACCATGGTTAACGACAACTTGGCCACCGCCGATTTCATGCAGCATATCTGCTGCTAAAATCATGTCGTCGTCGTTTACGCCTGCTATAATCACGTTATGGGAATCATGAGCAATAGTTGAAGCAATCGCACCGTCGCGCATGTTAAATCCTTTGATGATACCGACACCATGGCCAAGATTGTGATAACGTTCTGCGACTACAATTTTAGCGAAAGTTTCGTTTGCAACGAACAGCCCTTGCTCAACAGGAACTTCTTCCACAGTGTGCTCGGTGGTGATGTGGTGAGGTGTGATATTGATAATATGTGCTGGTTTATCAGATTGGAGAGGTAAGGCGATATCGGATTTGGTTAATGAGAAGTTTAATGATTGGTTGGCTAACGGTGTGACAATTGATTGATTGTCTTTATACCAATGACCACCAATCATGACTTTTGGTGTCTCCAAATGTGCTAAATCATCGAATACTGCTAGATCGGCCACAAATCCATCTGTCAATGCACCGATATTTTGTAACTTATGCGCTTGAGCGGCATTATACGTTGCTATCGTAAAAGCAATTGCTGGATCCATACCATTTTCAATGGCAAGTTTCACGCTATAATCAATGGAACCTTCACTTTGGATGTCGTTAGCTGTTTTGTCATCTGTGGCAAAAGAAAAGTGTGATTGATTGGCCATTGTAATTGCAGGTAGTATTGCTTTTTCATCACGCTCAACCGTGCCTTCGCGAACAAATATGGAGAAACCAGCATTTAAGCGTTCTAATGCTTCTTTTGCATTCTCACTTTCGTGATCAGTGTCAATGCCAACATTTCGATAAACTGCAAGTTGCTCCGGAGTTAAACCGGCAGCATGACCGTCAACATGTCGACCAGCATCTTCAGCATCTTTAATTTTTTGTAACATATCGGGATCAAGATTTGCTACAGCAGGAAAATCCATAACTTCTGCTAAACCGTTGACTTCCGGCACGCTATAGAATGGCTTTAAAGCATCAGCGTGAAGCGTCGCTCCAGCATGTTCAAAAGGTGTAGCGGGTACTGAAGAAGGTAACATGTAATGAATGTTTAGCGGTGTTTGTTTAGCATCTTCCAACATATATTGGATGCCAGACACACCAGCTACACTGGCAATTTCATGGGGATCTGCAAATATTCGAGTGATTCCATGTGGTATAACCAGTTTTCCAAATTCACTGGGCGTGAGTAATGAGCTTTCAATGTGTAAATGGGAATCTATCAACCCAGGCACAATATATCCGCCACCAGCATCAAAGGTATTTTCAGCTGTTAAGTCACTTCGCTTTCCGCGGTATAAAATTTGATTATCGTTAATCCATAATTCTGTATCGTCAAATTTTAAATTAAATACATCTAGAATTTTGGCATTTTTGATGTGCCATGTAACGAGTTTTGTCACAATATGTCTCACCTTCAATTTTTTTATATGATACCATAAACTCATATTGTATAGAAGAAATATTCTAAATAGTAATGTTGTACCAATCACTTTTTATAAGGTATACCAATAATTAAAAAGTTGTTTGACAATGGCTTTTAAGCTGTGTAAAATAACACTTGTGAACAAAATAAAAAATAAAACCATTTTTGAAAGTAGGACTATATAAATGTGTGGAATTGTTGGATTTACTAGTTTTAATCAAGTGTTACCAACTTTGTTAAAAGGTCTAGAAAAGCTAGAATATCGTGGTTATGATTCAGCTGGCGTGTATGTAAATGATGGTGACCAAGGAGACTATTTGGTCAAGGAAACAGGCCGTGTAGCTGATTTGGAACGTGCTACGGAAAATAAGAATATCAAGGGTACTTCGGGTATTGCTCATACGCGTTGGGCAACTCACGGTGGTGTATCTGTTGAAAATGCGCATCCCCATGCTTCAGAAGATGGACGTTTCTACTTAGCACACAATGGTGTGATTGAAAATTACGATGAATTACGTGATACATATTTGCAAGGTGTAAAACTACATTCTCAGACAGATACAGAAGTTGCTGTCCAATTGATAGATAAGTTTGCAAAAGAAGAGAACTTGTCAGCAGTCGACGCTTTTAAGAAAATGATTGCTTTACTAGACGGTAATTCAGCATACGCATTCTTGTTGATGGATCGTCAAGAACCCGGGATTATGTATACTGCTAAAAAGAAAAGTCCTTTACTGATTGGTGTTTCAGATCAGGGAAATGTGGTGACCTCTGACGCTGCTGCTATGTTAGATATAACCCATGACTTTATCGAATTGATGGATGATGAAGTAGCGATTGTTGAGAAAGATAAAGTGACATTATTCAATGCGCAAGGAGAACCAATTACACGGTTACCATTCCACCTCGATATTGATGCTGCAGAAACAGATAAAGGTGTTTATCCATACTACATGCTTAAAGAAGTGGATGAGCAAGCAATTGTTACTCGCACGCTTTCTCAATATTATTTTGATGACGAGAATAATATTCAAAATATCGATGCCAACATTATTGATGCAATGAAAGCGGCTGATCGCTTATATATTGTTGCTGCAGGAACATCGTATCATGCCGGATTAGTTGGCAAACGGTATTTTGAACAATGGGCTAAGATTCCGACTGAAGTCCATATTTCTTCAGAATTTGCTTATGATCAACCAATGCTCAGTCAAAAACCATTCTTTATTTTCTTGAGCCAATCAGGTGAAACGGCTGACTCTCGTGAAGTTTTGGATAATATTACGAAACAAGGCTATCCAACCTTGACTATTGCTAATGTTATGAATTCAACATTAACACGAGAAGCTGACTTCGCATTACCTCTACTCGCCGGACCGGAAATAGCGGTTGCTTCTACCAAGGCATACACAGCTCAAATAAGTGTTGAGGCTATTTTAGCCCACGCTATTGGTCATTCAGGATTGAATTTGAAGCTTGAATTGGCGAAAGTAGCTGTTGAAATGCAAGTGATCATTGATCAAAAAGAAGATTTTAAAGCAATAGCAGAAAGTGCATTATCTGGACAGCGCTCAGCATTTTATATCGGACGTGGCTTAGACGCTGCCGTAGCTGTTGAGGCGGCACTCAAGTTAAAAGAAATCTCCTACGTGCAAACGGAAGGGTTTGCTGCTGGAGAACTAAAGCACGGTACGATTTCACTTATTGAAGAAGGAACACCAGTTTTTGCACTCCTTACACAAGCGAAGACAGCTGGATTAGTTCGAGGTGAAATTGCACAAGTTGCCGCACGTGGTGCTAATACAATTGTCATAGCAACCAAAGAACTGGCTAAAACTGGCGACGCCTATATTTTGCCGGAAGTCAATGAACTACTGATGCCATTATTGGAAGTGATTCCAGCTCAATTAATTGCCTATTACGCAACTCTAGATAGAGGGTTGGATGTTGATCGACCTCGAAACTTGGCAAAGAGTGTAACAGTTCAATAAAATATAAAAATCGATAGAAATATTCTTATCGATTTTTTTTGTACGCAGCGTTTCATTCTGGTAAAATGTACTAGATACCATTATGCAAAAAAATATTGCATACGAAGGAGGAGCGTTTTGGCGCTTTTTAAAACAAAAGAGAACACCGTTTACGATACTACGCAACTTAAAATTCCAGAGCATATTGCAATTATCATGGATGGTAACGGTCGATGGGCAAAGAAACGCTTAATGCCAAGAGCTGCGGGACACAAGGCTGGCATGAATACAGTAAAGCGCATTGCGTCTGCAGCAAGTGATATGGGCGTTAAAGTCTTGACACTATATGTATTTTCTACGGAAAATTGGTCACGTCCCAATGATGAGGTCAACTTTCTAATGCAGCTGCCAATCGCTTTTTTTAATGATTTCGTACCTGATTTGATTAAAAATAACATTCGAGTTTCTGTTACTGGAAATGTTGATGCGTTACCAGCAGCGACTCAAGATGCTGTTAATAGAGCAATTGAAGAGACTGCCAATGGTACCGGCATGGTTTTAAACTTTGCAATGAATTATGGCGGACAAGTTGAAATTGTTGATGCTACAAAAAAAATAGCCGAAGAAGTAGCCGAGGGCCATTTGTCACCGGATGATATTAATTCGGAAGTTTTCGCTGCCGCCTTACAGACAGCACACTTGGGAGACTTGGCCACACCAGACTTGATGATTCGAACCTCTGGTGAATTGCGCTTGAGTAATTTTTTGCCATACCAAGCCGCTTACGCAGAATTATATTTTACTGATGTTCTATGGCCTGACTATTCTTCGGATGATCTAATGACAGCCATACAATCTTATACAAAACGAGATCGACGATTTGGCGGTCTCAATGATGAAAGTGAGAAACAAGCTTAATGAAAACACGTGTTATTACAGCAGTCGTTGCTTTAATTATCTTTGTGCCATTGTTAGTAATTGGTGGTATGCCTCTTTTGATTTTGACGTTAGCCATGGCAGTTGTTGCTATGAGCGAGATACTACGTATGAAACATCGTTTTTTCGTATCTGCGGAAGCATTGCTGAGCTTTGTTGGTGTTATTGTAATTACACTACCGAAATCAACTTGGCAAGATATGCCATTTAATATTAATGGAAGCGTCATTTTTTATATTATTGTCTTCTTACTTTTGCTACATACCGTTTTGAGTCGTAATCATTTTAATTTTGATGATGCAGGAACATTGGCGCTGACGATTGTATATGTTGGTACAGGATTCCATTACTTTTTTCAAGCAGATAGTAAGGGGATTGCTACGGTCATGTTCGGTATGCTGATTGTATGGATCACTGATTCAGGTGCTTATATGGTTGGTCGTGCCATTGGAAAAAATAAATTGGCTCCTAAAATCAGCCCCAATAAAACTTGGGAAGGTTCTATTGGTGGTAGCATGGTAGCTATTATTGTGATTCCAGCATTATTTACCATCTTCCATTGGTTGCCGGATTATAACTTTATCGAATTGCTAGCGTTTACGGCCATTTTGTCAATTGCTGGTCAGTTAGGTGACTTAATTGAATCCGGTTTCAAACGTCATTATGGTGTGAAAGATTCGGGTAATATTTTGCCTGGACATGGTGGCATATTAGACCGTTTTGATTCAATGTTAATCGTTATGCCTATGATGGCCGTATTGGGTATACTCAATTAAAAATGATTTTGCAAGATTATTAGATTTCTTCAAATCAGGTAGGTGCTAAATTTATGAATGTTACATCAATTATTGCTTTTATATTTGTGTTTGGCGTGCTCGTTGCAGTGCATGAATTTGGACATTTTTTTGTCGCGAAAAAATCTGGTGTATTAGTTCGTGAATTTGCAATTGGAATGGGACCAAAACTGCTCAGTTGGAATCGAAATCATACAGCCTATACTATTCGCATACTACCTGTAGGTGGGTATGTTCGCATGGCTGGCATGGATGAAGAACCCGATCTGGATGCAGGTCAACGATTACGTTTGACTTTTAATGAACAGGGAAAAGTCACAAAAATAGATACACAAATAGATGAGGCTGGGATCGGTGTGCCTTTCCAAGTTGATTCGTTCGATTTAAGTGACGCTTTGACCCTGACGGGATATTCAGACAATGCCACAGAAATGACGACTGTACATATTGATCATGATGCAACGATTATTGAGGAAAATGGTGTTGAGGTTCAGGTTGCGCCACGAGATGTATGGCTACAAAGCGCCAAAGTATGGAAACGTGCGTTAATTAATATTGCTGGTCCAGCTATGAACTTTATATTAGCCCTGGTTATTTTTTCAGGAGTAGGGTTTGCCATCGCTAGTGTGGGTTTAAATGAACCTATTATTGGCACCGTTCAAAAAAATATGCCGGCTGATCAAGCTGGTCTAAAAGCTGGTGACGAAATCACACAAATTGATAGGGTCAAAACGACTACTTGGGACCAAGTTGCCAATGCTATTGGTAACTCTAAGGAAAGTCAGCTGAACATCACAGTGTTACGCAATGGTCACAAAAAGCAGGTTGAAGTGAGACCAAAAACTGTTAAAATAAATGGTGTGCAGACTAAACAAGTTGGTATCATCGAAAAAACACACACTGATACCATTTCACGTCTAAAGTATGGTTTAATAAATACAGGTGCGACAATTGGCCAAATATGGCATGCATTAAGCCATCTATTTACTGGTGGCTTTAGCTTAGATAAGCTTGGTGGCCCTGTGTCTATTGCTAAAACAACTTCATCCGTGGCAAAAACAGGATTCTTAAACATATTAATATTTATGGCTATGCTATCACTTAATTTGGGTATTATGAATCTAATTCCAATTCCAGCATTGGATGGTGGTAAACTCATTTTGAATTTGTTGGAGGGTATATTACGTCAACCTTTGCCAAAGTCATTTGAAAACGCTGTAACTATCGTTGGCGCTGTATTTATGATTATTTTAATGATTGCCGTCACTATAAACGATATTTTAAGATAAAAACTGGTGCTATCGGCACCGTACATAACAACAAAACATAAGGGGAATTCATGAGACAGTCGAAATTATTAATGCCAACATTGCGGGATATTCCAGCAGAGGCTGAAGTAAAAAGCCATCAACTTTTGCTAAAAGCAGGTTATATTCGCCCAATTGCAGCGGGAATGTTTTCATATTTACCATTAGCAAAACGAGTTTTAAATAAAATTGAAACAATTATTCGTGAAGAGATGGATAAGATTGATGCCAACGAAATGTTGGTACCCGAAGTCTTGCCAGCCGAGCTATGGCAACGCTCTGGTCGTTATGAAACATACGGACCAGCTTTATATAAGTTTAAAAATCGTCAAGATCGCGATTTTATTTTGGGTCCTACGCACGAAGAAACTTTTACGCAATTAATTGCTGATGAAATTAAGTCATACAAGAAATTACCATTGACTGTTTATCAAATTCAGGCAAAGTTCCGTGATGAAAACCGACCACGTTTCGGTCTATTACGTACTCGTGAATTTATTATGAAAGATGCTTACTCATTTAGTGCTGATCAAGAAGGCTTGGATGAGGCATTTCATAATATGGAAGAAGCCTACACCAATATCTTTGATCGACTAGGGCTCGAGTATCGTGCAATAGTTGGCGATGCTGGTGCTATGGGTGGATCAGATTCTAAAGAATTTTCGGCACCTGCTGCAGCTGGTGAAGATACGATTGCTTATTCTGATGCAACAGATTATGCGGCTAATCTTGAAATGGCTAAGGACTTTTACGAACGTCGATCTGCAACAGCTGAACAGTTGGCGCTTGAAAAGATTTCAACCCCTAACGAAAAGACAATTGATGATGTTGCCACACTTTTGGATAAGCCAAAGAATGAATTAGTTAAGACGATTATGTTCGTTGCAGATGACGAACTAGTTGCTGTTGTGACAACTGGCGATTTTGAAGTCAACGAAGTTAAGGTTCAGAATTATTTACATGCTGATTCGTTGGTTATGGCTGAAGAAGCGGATGTTCGTAAAGCAGTTGGTGCTGGATTTGGTTCATTGGGACCAGTTGGATTACCAGAAGAAGTTAAGCTTTTAGTTGATGAGAGAGCAGCTGATCTAGCTAATTTTGCCGCTGGTGCTAATGAAGATGGGATGCATTATGTCAATATTAACTGGAATCGTGATGTTGACTTACTCGCAGAAAATGTTAGTGATTTCCGTACAGTACGCGAGGGTGATTTAGCCATAGATGGTAAGGGTAAATTACAGTTTACTTCAGGTATTGAAATTGGTCATATTTTTAAACTTGGTACGCGCTACTCGAAAACCTTAGGCGCACAAGTTCTGGATAATAACGGACGCCAAACCGATGTTATCATGGGATCGTATGGTATCGGTGTGTCACGTTTATTGAGTGCTATTGCCGAACAAAAGGCTGATGAAGATGGATTAGTTTGGCCTGCTAGCGTAGCACCATTTGACATTCATATTGTTCCAATTAACATGAAAGATGAAGACCAAGCTCGTGTGGCTGAACAGCTAGAGACATTGTTGGTAGCGCAAGGCATGGAAGTATTAGTTGACGACCGTAAAGAACGAGCTGGCGTTAAGTTCGCTGATGCGGACTTGATTGGCCTACCAATTCGTATTACAGTCGGTAAAAAGGCTGACGAAGATGTCGTAGAAGTCAAAGTTCGAGCAAGTAACACAAACATTGAGATGCGAGTTAGCGAAGTCGTGGACTCTGTCTCAGTACTGCTAAATGCGTCAGAAAAATAAGTATATTTAAAATTGCCGATATTTTATCGGCTTTTTTACTCAAGTAGAGGATAAAATGAAGTTAACGCAACAAGAACAATTACAGCACTTACTTACGCATATTCAACTGCCAGAAGAAATTCATCATTATTTTGATGACGGTTGTTTGTCTCAAGTTGATGTTTCAGTTAGTCAAAAAATGTGGCTTTTTCATGTCGAAATTGAACAGATACTGCCGGTAAATGTATACATGCAATTTCAGCAGTATTTACGAACTGCGTTCACTAACATAGCAGTGGTTCAACTTCAGATCACCACGCCAGTACAGCAAGTTAACGAAGAAGTCGTCAACTCTTATTGGCATCTAGCGCTACAAGAATCAAGTCTCAACCATGCGACAACGCAACAACTTGCTAGCAACACAATACTAAAGACAATTGAATCGAACCACTTTGGTGTTGCAGTCGGCGCATCAATTTTGTATCGCGCACTGACTGCTGAGGTTATCGATTCAATTGCGACAGTTTATCATTCTTTTGGATTACCAAAAATTAAGTTGACTCCAAAATTGGATGAACAACTTGAGCAAGAAATTCAAGAAAATGTGGCACAACATCATGCTAGAGCGCGTGAAGATTTGCAGAAAGCAATTGTTGCCAATGAACAATCAAAGCCTAAAGTTTCTAGCGAAGGTGTTTCGTTAGCTTTAGGGCGTAAGATACCTGCTGATGCTGAAATTACACGTTTAGATAGTATAGATGGTGAAGAAAATCGTGTCGTTATAGAAGGATATATTTTTGCGGAAGAAATAAGAGAGCTACGTTCTGGACGGAAACTACTAACACTCAAATTGACAGATTATTCAAGCTCGATTTCTGCTAAGAAATTTTCAAACAATGAGAATGACGAAGCTGTTTTTGACGGTTTAAAGTCTGGTTTGTGGGTGCGATTAAGTGGAAATATTCAAGAAGATCAATACGCACGTGAATTGGTGATGAACATATATGATTTGCAGGTTGTAGATCATGCTAATCGACAAGAAGTTTATCAAGGTGAAGAAAAACATATTGAATTGCATGCACACACTAATATGTCAGCGATGGATGCAGTTACTGATTTTTCAGGCGTTGCGAAATTAGCAAAAAGCTGGGGGCAAACTGCCTTGGCTGTTACTGATACTGGTAATGTTCAGGGATTCCCTGAGGCATCAGCTGCTGGTGCAAAAAATGGTTTGAAAATGATTTATGGCATGGAAGCTAACTTGGTTGAGGATGGTGAGCCTATTGGCTTTAATTTAGATCAAACCGAGTTATTGAATAAAGACACTATTTTTGTAGCTTTTGATCTTGAAACAACTGGTTTATCGGCAGTGACAGATCGTATTATTGAGTTATCAGCGGTTAAAATGCAGTTGGGTAACGTAATTGAGAAGTTCTCAGAGTACATTAATCCTGGATTCCCACTTTCTGAGTTCACCACCAAGTTAACTTCTATTACCGATGCTATGGTTGCCAATTCAGATACCGAAGAAAATATTATTAAACGTTTTCGTGAATGGTCTGGAAATGCCGTCTTGGTTGGGCATAATGTTACATTTGATGTTGGCTTTATGAATGCTGCCTATACGCGCTATAATCAACCCATTATCACGAATGCTATTATTGATACGTTACCATTTACACGCTGGTTATACCCTGATTATAAGTCTTATAGATTAGGCACAATCGCCAAGCGTTTCAATATTAATTTGGAACAAGCGCATCGCGCTATTTTTGATGCAGAAACCACTGGACATATCGCTTGGCGATTAATTAAGGAAGCACACGAACGTTATAATTTAAACCGACATAATGAGTTGAATGATCGCATGACTGAAGGAGACGCTTGGAAGCACGGGCGTCCTGTGCATGCCACTTTGCTAGTTCAAAATGCAACAGGTTTGAAAAATTTATACAAATTAGTGTCTCGATCCAACATTGAGTTTTTTGCTCGGGTACCGCGTATTCCGCGTTCTATATTAGAACAGTATCGCGAGGGACTACTTGTAGGAACGGGTGATACCAGCGGTGATGTGATTATTTCTTTGATTGAAAAGGGTATTCAGGAAGCAGAGAAAAAAACAGCGTATTACGACTTTATCGAAATACAACCAACGGCAAATTATCAACCGATGATTGAGTCAGGGTTAATTGCAACGGAAGAAAAGTTGCAGAGTATTTTGAAAGATATGGTGGCTATTGGGGATAAACTTAAAAAGCCCGTTGTAGTTACTGAAGATGTAAAGTATACAAACCCAGAAGACAAAATATATCGCAATATTTTAATCGCTACACAGCCCGGTAATCCACAAAATCGCACAGCTTTACCAGATTTGAATTTCAAGACAACTCAGGAATTACTTGACGATTATGCTTTTATGGGCGCTGATTTAGCAAAAAAGTTGGTCATTGATAATACACATTTAGTTGCTAATATGCTTGAAGATATTGAACCTTTGAAAAGCGGATCTTATCCACCAAATATTCCTGGCGCTGGTGATGAATTAACTGAGAGAACTTATCGAACAGCTAAACAATGGTATGGTGAGCCAATACCCAAAGAAATACAGGCCCGTATTGATCAAGAACTGAAAGCGATTATTGGAAACGGTTTTGCGCCACACTATATCATTGCGCAAAGATTAGTTGCTAAGTCAGTTAAGGACGGCTATTTAGTCGGTTCACGTGGATCAGTTGGCTCCTCTTTTGTAGCTACAATGTCTGGAATCACAGAAGTAAATCCATTACCGCCTCACTATCGTTCTGCACATGGAGACTACTTTGAATTGGTTGATCCGAAAGAATATGAATCTGGTTATGATTTGCCTGAAAAAGAAGACCCAAATCATCCAGGTGAATTTTTAATTGGGGATGGACAAAACATTCCTTTTGAAACTTTCATGGGCTTCACAGGAAATAAAGTGCCTGATATTGATTTGAATTTTTCTGGTGATTATCAACCAATTGCTCATAATTATATGAAAGTTTTGTTTGGCGAACATAATGTATACCGCGCTGGAACCATTGCGACCGTTGCTGAAAAAACATCTTTCGGCTATGTTAAAGCTTATGAGCGCGAACATGACCAACATTACCGTGGTGCTGAAATAGAGCGTTTAGCGCAGGGGATGACGGGTGTGAAACGTACTACTGGACAACATCCGGGTGGTATTTTAATTGTGCCCCGTGAATATGAGGTCTACGATTTTACTCCGATTCAGTATCCTGCGGATGATCAAAAGTCCCTTTGGCAAACTACGCACATGGATTATCATTCAATCCACGATAATTTGCTCAAGATGGATATATTGGGTCACGATGATCCCACAATGGTGCGTACATTAAAAGATATGTCTGGTATTGATCCACAGTCAATACCTGCAAATGACCCAGGCGTATTAAGCTTATTTACCTCAACTGAAGCTTTGGGTGTTACGCCAGAACAGATTTTTTCCAATACTGGCACACTAGGATTACCAGAGTTTGGTACAAACTTTGTGCGAGGAATGTTGACAGAAACACAGCCACACACATATTCAGAATTATTACAAATTTCTGGTCTATCGCACGGAACAGACGTTTGGGTAGGCAATGCTAATGAATTAATTGAAAATGGAACAGCCACCATTGGAACAGTAATTGGAACACGTGATAAAATTATGACTGATTTGATTAATTGGGGTGTTCCTGCAGCAGATGCTTTTAATATTATGGAAAAGGTCCGTAAAGGAAAAGGAATAACAGAAGAATATCAGAAACAACTACGTGAAGAAAAAATCCCAGAGTGGTATATCCAATCAATGCTTAAAATCAAGTATATGTTCCCACGGGCGCATGCTGCTGCCTATGTGTTAATGGCATTGAGGATCGCGTACTTTAAGGTTTATTTTCCAACAATCTATTATGCAACTTACTTTTCTGTACGTGCTGATGCATTTGATATCGTAGCAATGAGTCGGGGTAAAGATGCCACTAAAGCTGCTATTCAGAAGTTGAAGTCACTTGGAAATGATGCAACAGTTGGGGATAAAAACTTATTGACTGTTTTAGAAATGGCCAATGAAGCCTTGGAGCGTAACATTACTTTCGCTATGGTTGATTTAAACAAGTCTGAGGCGCTTGAGTGGGTGATTGATGGGGACACCTTAATTCCACCTTTCGTTTCTTTGCCAGGCTTGGGTGATAACGTTGCTAAGCAAATTGTAGCTGCACGGACCGAAAAACCATTTATCAGCAAAGAAGATTTAAAGAAACGTGGTAAGGTTTCACAAACAATTATTGAGTTTATGACATTGCATTCTGTTTTAGATGGATTACCAGATGAAAATCAGTTAAGCTTGTTCGATTTTTAATTATTATGTTAAACTTTTAATACAGATATGCAGTTGTTGTTCATCTATCTGTTCGTATTAAAGGGAGAAAAAAATGAAACATGAATGGCATCAAAAAGTTGCTGGATATTATGAATATGTCTTGAACATTATGATGATTTTGATTGGTATCGTAATATTTGGATTTTTAATACGTGAAATCTGGAATTTAGCACAGATGCTATCGATCAAGAATACCTCAGGACATTTCACTGAATTAGCTGAACAAATCTTAATTGTATTTTTGTTTTTTGAATTTTTGGGGATAGGCAGAGAGTATTTTGTCAAAGATGCTCATATTTCTACTGATAATTTCTTGTATATTGGTGTGACAGCGATAGTTCGTGCTATGCTGGTATATCACGATCAAACTTATAAGACCTTAATGCTGGCAGCTGCAATATTTTTATTGATTTCAGCGCAAGCTATTTATCGCTATTTCCGGCCTAAATACAGATCTTAAAAACTAATTATTAGTTTAATAATTAGTTTTTTATTTTGTGCCTATAAAATAATATGAATCATCTATGCTATTAAACAACCATTTCATGGTATGATAATAAAAGAAATTTTATCAAAATTGGACGGGAACATGACTAAAAACATTGTCGTACTCGGCAGCTTGAATGTCGATAATATTATGAAAATGCCACGTATGCCACTGGTTGGTGAAACGATGGCACTTACTGAAGTAACAACAGCACCAGGTGGTAAAGGGGCTAATCAGGCAGTTGCCGCATCACGACAAGGAGCAAATGTTTCATTTATCGGTGCTGTTGGGAATGATGCGAATGGACAGTTTATGAGAGCAACATTACTCACCAATGGTGTTAATGTGGACGCAGTGTCAACAAATAGTGATGTGCCAACTGGATCAGCATACATTATGTTGCAAGAGAGTGGTGCAAACACAATATTGATTCATGGTGGGGCAAACCAAGCCTTAACGATTGAGGACATAGATACAGCGTTAATTGCGCAAGCTGATGTGCTAATCGCACAATTTGAAGTGCCGTTCGAAGTTATTTTGGCGGCATTTAAAATTGCTAAAAAAAATAATGTGCAAACAATCCTAAATCCAGCTCCGGCTGTGTATGAACTTACTCCAGAATTAATGGCTGTCACTGATATTGTGCTGCCCAATGAAACAGAAGCACAATTACTGACGGGCATCAATGTTATTAATGACAAGGGTGTTTTAAACCGAGTTAGCGATGCCCTACAAGCGAAGGGAGTCCAACGGAGTATTATCACATTAGGAGAAGCGGGATCATTTATCGCTGATGGTCAAAAAAGATGGTGGGTACAACCTGAAAAGGTAGACGCACAAGATACTACCGCGGCAGGTGACACTTTTATTGGTACATTAGCCAGCGTCATAGCACCTGATTTTAGTAATTTAGATGATGCTGTGCAGCGGGCCAACATTGCTAGCGCAATCGCTGTAACACGTCCAGGTGCTATTCCTTCAATTCCTACAGATAAAGAGGTTGATAACTATTGATGTTGCCTGAAGACTTTAAAAATAAATACAATCGGATCCTCGGCGATGAGTATGAAGATTTTTTATTGAGTTTTGACGAACCGGTTCAAAAAGCGTATCGTGTGAATCCGTTAAAGCCACATCCTGTCATCAGTGATACAGAAGATCATGGTAATCTTCCTTATGGTAAATGGGGACATTTTGGAGCTGTTAACGGGCATTCAGTAGATCACGTTACTGGTGTGGTTTACTCCCAAGAACCGTCAGCGCAATTTGTGGGTGAGGTTGTTCGGTCAAATCCTGGCGAACGCGTTTTAGATTTAGCCGCTGCGCCAGGTGGGAAATCAACCCATCTAGCAGCATTCATGGGACAAAAAGGGCTATTATGGTCTAACGAAATATTTTTAAACCGCGCTAAAATTTTGAGTGAAAACATTGAGCGTATGGGTATTAAAAATGCGATTGTCAGTTCACATACACCAGCTGAGCTGAGTTCAAAATTACCTGGTTTTTTTGATAAAATTTTATTAGACGCCCCTTGTTCTGGTGAGGGGATGTTTCGTAAAGATCCTGGTGCGATAGCCTATTGGCACGAACATTATCCAGCAGAGAACGCCACGAGGCAGCGTGAAATCCTCACAGAAGCTGTTAAAATGCTTCGTCCGGGAGGGCAGATAGTTTACTCGACTTGTACATTTGCTCCAGAAGAGGATGAGCAAATAATCAATTGGCTCATGGCGGCGTATCCTGAATTTAGTTTGGTTTCGATTGAAAAGCCGGATGGCGCTAATCTTAGTGATGCACGTCCTGAATGGATAGACGAAGCTTTTGTCAATGGAACAACTGAGCACAGTGCGACGATGACAAAAGATGTGGTGAAAAAAGCTGCAAGATTGTGGCCACATAAGCTGGAAGGGGAAGGACATTTTGTGGCGAAGCTTGTTAAGGCTAATGGTGATTACGATGATGTATCTGTTGTCAAACCGCTTAAGAACAAACCATTAGATAAACAACAACGTGAAATCTTATCTAATTTTTTTGAGGAAGCACTGATTACATTTGATCAAAAAGCGAATGAATATGTTTTGTTTGGCGACCACTTGTATATGGCACCAATTGGGACACCAGATATTTCAAGTATGAAAATATTACGTCTTGGCCTTGAATTAGGTCTATTTAAGAAAAAAAGGTTCGAGCCAGCACATGCGTTAGCTCTGGCTTTAAACCCTGTTGAAGTTAAACAGTCGCATGAAATGAATCCTGAGGAGTGGGCACAGTTTGTCCACGGAGATGTCATTCAGACAAGGCTGGACCTAGACAAAGGTTGGGTATTAATGACTGCTAATGGCAACGGTGCTGGATGGGGACGCTACGTTAACGGACAAATTAAGAACTTTTTTCCAAAAGGATTGCGATTTGTTGTTAAAAAATAAAGTGTGTTGGGGACATTTTTTTAAAAAAAACAAGGACTGAAAATGGCCTTGTTTTTTCTTCGCGGTCACGTAAAATGTATTAATGTTAGTATCTGAGAAATTGCTACACTAAACAAGATTATTTATTTGAAAACAAGGTGAAATGGGAGAAATTATCATGAATAGGTCAACAAAAATTTTTACTGGTTTAGCAGCAGCTGCTGTGATTGCAGGTGGCATTTATGCAGCTACCAGTCACAACTCATCTAGCTCAAAAAATGCAAATAAAAGTGCTACTTTAGGATTGGTCTTAGATGTTGGTGGTGTTGATGATCATTCCTTTAACCAATCAGCATGGGAAGGCGCAAAATCTTATGCCAAGGAAAACAATTTAAAGGCTGGACAAAATGCAGCAGTTACATATTTTAATACAAAAAGTCAGTCAGATTTAAATCAGAATTTTAATTTGGCTACAAAAAGTAAAAAATATGAAATTGTCTACGGTATTGGTTACTCGTTAAACCAATCAATCAGCAAATCAGCAAAACTTAATCCAAAACAGAAGTTTGTGCTAGTTGATGATATTGTCAAAAACCGTAAGAATGTAGCAAGTGTGATGTTTCGTTCGGAGCAATCTTCTTACTTAGCTGGTGTAGCTGCAGCAACCAAAGCAAAAGAAAATGGTGAAAAAACAGTAGGCTTTATTGGTGGTATCCATGGAAACATCATTGACGCTTTTGATGCAGGATTTGAAGCGGGCGTGAAAGCAACGGATTCATCATTGACGGTTCAAAAACAATATGCAGATTCTTTCTCTGATTCTGCCAAGGGAAAGACTATTGCGGCTGCTATGTATGCTTCTGGTATTCGCACAATCTTTGCGGCCGCAGGATTTGTCGGTAATGGCGCATTTGCTGAAGCTAAGGCTGAAAATACAAAGTTAGATGCAGACTCAAAAGATCGTTTGTACATTATTGGTGTTGACCGTGATCAAAAATCTGACGGATCATATACATCAAAGGATGGGAAAAAGGTCACATCGACGATGGCCTCTTCAATTACTTCAGTTGGCGATGGTGTGAAAAACATTGCTGATAAATATAATAAAGACAAGAAGTTCCCTGGTGGTAAAACAATCGCTTATGGCTTGGACGATCATGGTGTTTATTTAACAAAGTCTGAATTGACTAAGTCTCAAAAGGCCGCAGTTAAAAAGGCAGAAAAGTCAATTATCAATGGTAAAATTACAGTACCAAATCATCCTAAGGGTTCACAATTTAACCAAAACTTTTAAATACTAGAAGCTATTCATTTGAATAGCTTTTTTTGTACTTAGCTGTTGCTATTTGGTACTATATTCGTTCAAGAAGTTTATTGGTAGCAAAGCATTTGACCGAAATACTTGTTATAATATTAATTAGACAAATCAGGGAGAAAATAAGACATGGCTTTTGACAAAACTGTAACGATACCTGGCGATAAAACATATAAACTTAGTAATAATATTAAAAAATATACACTTGGAGATCTTGGCTTTATTACAAATAAAGCTGGTGTACATATATTACACCGTGCTTTAGAACCAGAAAAAGCGCTCGATAATGCTATTCAGTTGAAAGTCTCAATCAATCAAGAACTGACTGGATTTAAAATGAGTACAGTTTCTGCTGGAGATGTTGTGCGAGTTGATATTTTCAAAAACAATAATGCTGCTGAGTTGGTGAAACTTTATTATTTTTTCGTGAATGAGTTAATTGAACGAGGCGTTCTGGAAGAAATAAATGAATAAATTTCTTTTGAAGTGGTTAATGCAGGAGGCCTAAGTAATTAATTATGACAAAATTTTATTTTGTACGTCATGGACAAACTGAATGGAATCTTGAGCGCCGTTTTCAAGGTGGGCATGGTGATTCTGAATTGTTACCTTCGAGTTACAATGATATGAAAAAAGTGGGCAAGTTCTTGAGTAAAATCAAGTTTGACCACATTTATGCTTCGCCAATACGTAGGGCACGTATTACTGCGATTAATATCGCTAAACAACTAAAATATAAGCCTGCTTTATCTTTACGGTCAAATCTAGCTGAAGTTGGCTTGGGCGAATGGGAAGGTGAACTAGTTGCTAATGTAAAAGAACAGTATGCATCAAGCTTTGACAACTACCGCAATGATTTAGATAAATTTGAAGGTAAAGAATTTGGTGGCGAGGGATATACAAAAGCTGAAGCCCGGTTTGTTCGTTTTATTAAAGCAACCGCTAATAATTTCCCAGAAAGCAATATTTTAATTGTTTCTCATGGTATGGAACTGTCTTTTGGAATAAATGGCTTACTAAAGCAACCCCGTATGAACATTCGTGAGCGGGGTGGCTTGACTAATACATCAACGACTATTTTATCAACTACTGATGGTGAGAATTTTGTGATAGAGGACTGGAATAATACCAGTTATCTGAATAAGAAACAGGATGATTCGACAACAATTTGATGGCATACCCGGAAAAACAATTAGATAAAATAACTGGCACGTTACAAAACGTTATTTTTTCATCGACAGAATCCTATTTTAAAATTTTGTCGGTACATATTGAAGAATCAACTTTAGAAGATTGGCAAGAGCCAGAAATGATTGCCACTGGAACATTTGCTGACGTCCAAGAAGGAAGTGTATACGGATTTTATGGCCAATTGGTTCGACATCCAAAGTACGGACAGCAATTTAAAGTCGATCATTACGAAAATGAACTGCCTCCCGATGAAAACGGGTTGATTAAGTATTTTGCTAGTGGCCAATTTACTGGAATTGGTAAAAAAACGGCTGAAAAAATTGTTAATCATTTGGGATTGAATGCTGTCAATCTAATTCTAGATGACGCAAAAATTCTTGACGGTATTGTAAAAGCAGAAACAGCTCGAAAACTGGCGCGTACGTTGCGACTTAACTTAGGTCTAGAACGCTTGTTCCAAATTGGCAATCAATTTGGTATTGGTGCGGACATTGCCGGACGTTTATATGATCAATACGGTAATGAGGCACAAGACATTTTAACGCAAGATCCTTACCGTTTAGTATTTGAATTTGATGGCATTAGTTTTAAAAAAGCCGATGATATTGGTCATAAGGTTGGTGTAGATAAATTCGATGAACGGCGTATGCAAGCCGCTGTTTACGCAACAATTATGAATGTGACGTTTCAATATGGTCATATGTTTTTATCACACGATCAACTATTATTGTCAGTCGAGCAAATGTTGCATCAAAACAATACCGAAATGTCGAATCAAATTCAAAAGGCCATCCAGAGCTTAATTGAAAGCAATATTTTGATTAACGATGATGGCCGTTATTATGCGAAAAGGTTGTACATTGCTGAAAAAGAAACGGCTATTAACTTAAAACGATTATTAAATACAAGTTCTCCATTGAATATAACAGCAAATGATATTGATGAATCATTTGTGACGCCTGGACAAATGACGCTCGATCAGACACAAGTTGAGGCGGTTAAAACTGGGTTGAAATCACAAATTTTCTTGTTAACAGGTGGACCAGGAACTGGAAAAACGACAATTATCCGCACAATGGTCGCCACTTGGAAGAAAATGATTCAAAATCGTGCAAAGTTTGCAGACAATACTAAAGATTTTCTCAAAAATTATCAGGTCAGAATGGCTTCACCAACAGGACGTGCAGCAAAGCGGATGACTGAGGTAACGGGTTATGATGCTTCGACAATCCATCGGCTACTGGGTATTGCTGATTTGGATGAGCCAGAGTTTAATGCGGATAATCCTATCGCAGGCGGTCTACTAATAATAGATGAAGCGTCGATGCTAGATATTGAATTAACTTCAAAATTACTAGCAGCGGTTCCAAATGGGATGAAGGTAATTATCGTCGGAGATAGCGATCAACTACCGTCGGTTGGACCAGGCAATGTATTAGAGGATTTAGTGAGTAGCGGAGATATCACTCATATTGAATTAGAAGTTATCTATCGACAAGGCCGTGGGAGCAGTATTACTGAACTTGCAACGCATATTAAAAACGGTGAGTTACCAACAGATTTCTTAGAGAATCAACCAGATCGTTCGAGTTTTATGGTAAATTCAGAGCAAGCTTCGCAAGCAATTGAACAAGTGGTTGCATTGGCGATTAAAAAAGGTTACACGCAAGACGATTTGCAAATATTAACCCCAATGTACAAAACATCTGCCGGTGTAATTGCCTTAAATCAAATGGCTCAAAAATTGTTCAATCCGCTTAAATCAAATCAAAAAAGTTTGCAGTTTGGAATGACAATTTTCCGAAAGGGTGATAAGGTCTTACAGCTAGAAAATGACAGCGAGCGAGATGTTTATAACGGAGATATGGGCAAAATAATTGCTGTCCAGTACAAGTCTGACATTGGCAATGATGATAATGAAGATCGCCTCATCATTGATTTTGATGGTAAAGAATTGGCTTATCCCAAAAAAAATTTGAATCAACTGTCATTAGCGTACGCTACGACCGTCCACAAAGCACAAGGTAACGAGTTTCAATTGGTTATCATGGTTTTGACAAATCATTTTGGTTTAATGCTTAATCGAAATTTATTATATACAGGAATTACCAGAGCCAAAGAGGCTTTGATTCTTGTCGGAGAATACACCGCATTTGAACGTGCTTCACGCACACTGGTGCCGAAAAGATTCACATTCCTGCAACAAAGGTTGAGTCACAGCAAAACTGAAGTTAATGAGCACGATAGTTCAGATGAATCGGAAACTATCCCTGAAAAAACACCTCATTTGTCAACAACAATGGTTATTAGTAGTGCGGTTAATCCGATGATTGGAATGGAAAATATTACCCCATATGATTTCATGTAATCGTTTTCATATAGTATAATGTATAATATAATAATGAATGGAGAACTTTATGACACCAGCATATGAGTTATTTAACCTTGGCAGTAATGATGAACTGGCAGGTGAAATATCAACAATTTTAGGTGTACCATTAGCCCCAATTGATATCAAAACATTTGCTGATAATGAAATATATGAGCGAATTGAAAATACTGTTCGTGGTCGGAATGTGTATGTCATTCAAGGAATTACGGCGCCGGTGAATGATAATTTCATGAAATTGATGATTTTTATTGATGCAGCACGTCGCGCTTCTGCCAATTCAATCAACGTCATTATTCCCTATTTCGGTTATGCACGTTCAGACCGAAAAGCCCGTTCTCGAGAACCTATTTCAGCACGTATGATTGCCAATATGTTGGAGTCGCAGGGCGTAAAACGGGTCATGACGATGGATTTACATGCGGATCAGGTTCAAGGATTCTTTGATATTCCTGTAGATCATTTGCTAGCCATGCCGGCTTTAGGGCATTACTTTTATGCTAATGATTTGTTAGGGGATGATTTAGTTGTTGTTGCGCCGGATCATTCTAGTGTTGCTCGTGCACGCAAGTTTGCCAAACTTTTACATGCAGATTGGGCACTAGTTGACCGACGTGTTGATAGCGTACGCCCAAATACACCATATCAAATTACTGGTAATGTGGCTGGTAAACGTGCTATTTTAATCGATGATATCATTGATACAGGAACAAGTATGGTGCTTGCCAGTGAAGCAGCTGCTAATGCAGGTGCGATTGAAATTTATGCTGTTGCTACGCACGCTGTGTTGTCAGATAACGCGGTTGATCATCTTGAAAAGGCACCAATTGATCATGTTGTTGTAGCGAATACTGTTGAAATAGCCGAACATAAAAACATGAGTAAGCTGAAAGTATTGTCTGTGGCCGAATCATTTGCTGAAGCAATCAGACGCATCAATGTGTTTGAAAGTATTGAGGATGTGCTGAAAAGCCCAGATAATTTGGACGTAATGTTATGAAAATAGTGGATCTAGAATCTTTTTTATCTCCTGAATGGGGAAAAACAAGTAATGGATTTGTTACAACTCAATTTGGCGCAGCGTTGGAATTTATGGTTCAAGGTGCGCGAGAAGTTACTTTAAAGTTTGCAAAAAAATACGAGGGTCTATCGTTGGTATTGTCTCTTAACGGAGAAAATTGGCATGAAATTAACGTTGAAAACAATGTACTCAAATTATCAGTAACTGACGGACACTATATTTTATTGGTACGGTCTATTGCTGGTAATCAAATGACGCTATGGACTAATCCAATCACATTAGTTTCGGGTCAAATTGATTCTGGAGAGCTAGCCCCAATTGCAACTGATGTAAATTACATTACATTTATTGGTGATTCCATTACTGCTGGTGAGGAAATGATCGAACATGAGCCGCATCCAGAGCTCAGCTATCCTGAATTGATTGCTGAAATGCTCCATAAGCCACTAGCTCGGATTGGCTATGGTGGTTCAGGTTTAACGTCGAGTGCTCCTTTTCAGGAACCAACGGCCGTCGAGGCATTGTGGCACGTTGCTCCGAATGTTGAGCGCCCTAGGGCACCTTCTGATTTAGTAATTGTTAATTATGGCACAAACGACTATAATTATGGTGCAACGGTGCAAGATTTTTGTTTTGGGTTACGGGTGTACTTGCTTGAGCTAATTAAACGTTTCCATGATGCTAAGATAGTGCTCCTAGTGCCTTTCAACGGTGCGTTTAAAAAAGTTTTTGAGCAAGAGATAAAACGCTTCGATTGTTTTGTTTTATTGGATACTACGCCGTGGAAAATTTCGCCACAACAAGTGCATCCGAATATTTTGGAGCACGAGCGCGTGGCAAAACTACTTTTAGGAGGATTGATTTAAAATGGTATATGCAGCAGATGAACAACGTTACGAAAAGTTACCTTATCGCCGAGTTAGTGATTCTGGTCTTATTTTACCGGCAGTTTCGTTTGGATTGTGGCGTAATTTAGGTGATCAAATGCCACTTGAAAATTCTAGAAATGTGATTTTAAAAGCGTTTGATAGTGGTATCTTTAGTTTTGATAACGCATCAAATTATGGGCCAAGCAATGGCACAGCCGAAGTGACATTTGGAAATGTTTATCGTAATGATTTAAAACCTTATCGTGATGAATTGGTGATTACGACGAAAGCCGGTTATCATATGTGGCCTGGACCATTAGGCGAATTTTCTGGCAAGAAAACATTAGTTGCCGCGCTGGATTTGAGCTTACAACGGATGGGACTAGATTATGTTGATATCTTTTATGCACACCGTTGGGATCCAAACACACGTTTAGAGGAAACTGCTCGTGCGTTAGACTTGATTGTAAAACAGGGTAAGGCGCTTTATGTTGGTGTTTCGAACTACACTGCCGAGCAAACAAAAGCAATCACTAAAATATTCGATGAACTTGGTACACCATTTATTGGTAACCAAGTATCTTATAACATGTTGAACCGCACAGCTGAAAAGGATGGTCTTTTGGATGTCTTGGATCAAAATCATGCGGGTCTTGTAGCCTATGGACCACTTGCTGAAGGCTTATTGACTGATCGTTATCTGAAAGAAATTCCTGCTGATTATCCAATCCATCCAACAAACCAATTCTTATTTAAGAACGGTAAGGATGCCTTAATTGCCAAGCTAAATGCTTTAAATGCAATTGCGCAAGGCCGTGGACAAAAATTGTCACAAATGGCGCTAGCTTGGTTATTAAAGGATGAACGCGTTGTAACAGTCGTCATTGGTGCAAGTAAGGTTGAACATTTAGTTGACAACTTAAAGTTTTCCGATAATTTAGATTTCTCTGCGGCTGAACTTAAAGAGATCCAAGCTATTTTAGACAAATAAATACTGAATATATCAGGAATCAGTTTTGTACTGGTTCTTTTTTGTTGTCCAAAAAGAAACCGTTTACAATCCAAACGTTCGACAAATTTTGTCAGATCGTGAAAATACCTATCAAAAAACGAACTATATCTTTATTTATTATAAAAATATAATTTAAAAACATACAAAATGGTCAATATAATTGTTAAACTATAGTTATTAACAAACAAAGAGGCCAGTCATGACAAAAGTTTTGATTATCGGTTCTGGTGCACGTGAGCATGCGCTAGCACAGACATTTTTAAAAAGTCCACAAGTAGATGAGGTCATTGTTACACCCGGAAATGATGGGATGACAGATGACCATTTACGACGAGTTGAGATTCCAGTGACCAATTTAATTGAACTAAGGGATTTCGCAAACCAAGAACATGTTGATCTAACGTTTGTTGGTAATGAAGAGCCGTTGACACTAGGTATCGTTGACGTATTCACAGAAGCCTCCTTAAAAATATTTGGTCCAACAAAAAAAGCAGCTCAACTTGAAGGTTCTAAATCATTTACGAAGAACATTCTTCAAAAGTACAATATTCCAACTGCGCAATCAATGACCGTAACTTCTTTTAATGAAGCGAATCAAGCTATTGCAAAATTTGGTTTTCCAATTGTTTTTAAGCTAGATGGATTGGCTTTGGGCAAAGGGGTCACTATTATTGAAAATGCCGCTGATGCTCAAGTTTATTTGGAAAAGTTATACACGCAAAATGTTGATGTCAAATTGGTTATTGAGGAATATCTGAAAGGAGTCGAGTTTTCTGTATTTACATTAGTGGGTCAAAACGGTGCAATGACTCATGCGCCTTTAGCACAAGACCATAAACGTCGTTTTGATGGTGATGAAGGACCTAACACCGGTGGAATGGGGGCTTATAGCCCAGTGAAATGGATTTCAGATCAAATTCGTCAGGAAACTATTGAAACTTTAGTTAATCCAACAGTGAAAGCAATGGTTGAAGAGCACGCGTCATTTACTGGTGTCTTATATACAGGCGTCATGTTAACTGAAGAAGGTCCTAAAGTCATTGAATTCAATGTACGCTTTGGTGACCCTGAGGCACAAGTAGTATTACCTCAATTTGAGGGTGATTTTTATCAATTAATTTTGCAGCTATTGTCAGGTGAAAAACCAGCGTCACATTGGCAAGAGGAAGAAGTGTATGTTGGGGTTGTTCTAGCAGCGAAGGGTTATCCTGAACGTCCTCAAAAAGGAGCAATCGTTCCTCAAATCCCATTAGTGACTAATTATGCTGGCGTCAAATTGGCGAACACGGTGTTGCATGCAAATGGCGGGCGTGTAGCCACTGTTATTGCTCATGACAAAAATGTGAAATTGGCACAAGAAAAAGTTTATAATGTATTAGATAAGACACCGATGGATTTACAATATCGTCACGATATTGCTTATCAAGCTGTTCAAAAATTATAAAGGGAAACAAACATGCAAACAGATATTGAAATTGCCCAATCCGTTGAAATAAAACCAATTACCGAAATTGCTACTGCTGCAGGGCTGCAGGCTAATGAAATTGAACCCTATGGATACGACAAAGCAAAAATTAATTTGGATCCATCTATCGTGCGTAAGCAAGAATTGGGTAAGTTGATTTTGGTTACGTCAATTAATCCAACTCCCGCCGGCGAAGGAAAATCAACAGTAACGGTTGGTTTGGCTGATGCGCTAAATTTGGCCGATAAAAAGACGATGATTGCGCTACGTGAACCCTCCTTGGGGCCTGTGATGGGGCTTAAAGGTGGCGCAACTGGTGGTGGCTTTGCGCAAGTCGTTCCAATGGCTGATATTAATTTACATTTTACTGGAGACTTCCATGCATTAACATCAGCTCATGATACACTTGCTGCATTACTAGATAATAGTATTCACCAAGGAAATCCATTAAATATTGATCCACGTCGTATTTTGTGGAAACGTGTAGTAGATATTAATGATCGTGAATTGCGTCATGTCACTGTCGGCTTAGGTGGCCCAACTTCAGGTGTTCCGCGTGAAGATGGTTTTGACATTACTGTAGCTTCTGAATTGATGGCTATTCTAACACTCTCAACTGATTTAATGGATATGAAAGAGCGTATCAAGCGTATTGTTGTTGGTTATACCTACAGCAAAGAACCAGTGACTGTTGCTGATTTAGGTGTTGCTGGTGCCTTAACTGTTTTATTGAAGGACGCTATCAAACCCAATCTTGTCCAAACACTGGCACACACACCGGCAATTATTCACGGTGGTCCATTTGCTAACATCGCTCAAGGAACTAACTCTATTTTGGCAACCAAAACAGCTCTGAAATTAGCAGATTATGTTGTAACGGAGGCGGGATTTGGTGCAGACTTAGGTGGCGAGAAGTTTCTAGATGTTAAGGTGCCGTTGCTTGGTAAAACGCCAGATACAATTGTTATTGTCGCTACTGTACGTGCTTTGAAACACCATGGTGGCGTTGCATTATCAAATTTGAATAATGAAGATGTCACTGCGCTCAAGAACGGCTTAGAAAATTTGGGTCAACACCTGACAGCGATGGATCGTTATGGCGTACCAGTGTTGGTAGCCATTAATCGCTTCACCTCGGATACGGAAGCAGAGTTACAGGTTATTAAAGACTACGTCCAACAATTTGGCGCAACAGCTTATACAACAGAAGTTTGGGCAAAAGGCGGTGCAGGGGCACAAGATTTGGCTGCAGCTGTCATTAAAAAATCAGCTCAAGAAGCAGATTTTACACCACTATATCAAGCTGACGATTCAGCTATTGATAAACTAAATACTATCGTGCAAACAATATACGGTGGGACGGGTGTTGAATTATCAACTAAGGCGCAAAAACAATTACAAGATTTTGAAAAATATGGTTGGGACAAGTTACCAATTATTATGGCAAAAACCCAGTATTCATTTACAGATGATGCTAAAAAACTTGGGGCACCTAAAGATTTCAAAATTTATATCCGTGAATTCGTACCAAAACTTGGCGCTGGATTTTTAGTTGCATTAACGGGAAACATCATGACAATGCCTGGATTACCAAAACATCCAGCGGCATTGGATATTGATATTGATGAGAATGGTACAATTACTGGTTTGTTTTAGACTAAAAAATGGCCTTTTGGCCATTTTTTTAGGGTCTAGAATTTTTGGTGTTGGAAAGTATTTCCATTCCAAAAGTACTAGGCCCTTTTTGATAACAAAAAAAGGCATCTAAGCCTCCCTAGTGCTATGCTTTAAGCGACGAAACTCAAGATAAGCGG
>Ga0268251_10000071_pt1:62500-75556 | contig 75556 bp, 53 predicted proteins | sample AgamicAsMae_FD_200527 | JGI IMG/M metagenome (GOLD analysis project Ga0268251, IMG submission 200527) | Agave microbial communities from Guanajuato, Mexico - As.Ma.e (v2) (version 2) | ecosystem: Host-associated > Plants > Phyllosphere > Phylloplane/Leaf | place: Guanajuato, Mexico... | reverse complement strand
TGCATCTACTGTACTGTAAAACGGTACGTAACCAAGTGGGACTGTGGGAGGTGGTTTACCCGGAACGGCAAGATCAAGCAAATGAATGGCTTCGATTAAGCTAACAATGCTTAACACTTCCTCTTTGCTCCGCTCGTCCGTACCGGAGGCGGGAGAAACAAATAGAGATGGAGCTGTACCTGGCAATCGGGATTAAAATGATGCTTCTCACCTTCCATTCCCTGGGACTAGATAGCCATAAATGGGCATGCAGCCATAGAAGCTCCGGTGCAGCAGCTCTCTAGCTGCATTGAACCCTCGAAGTGAATACCTCTCCCAAAAGGAAGCGATGCCATTCGACCCTTCACCAAAGCCACTAAGCCTTGTGTCTCTTCCTCTCCTGGATCCAATGAGCTAGCATCAACCTGATAAGCTTCTGCTGGTCTCGACTCAATTCCCTTCCTGAATCCCGATCTGTTGGGCGATTCGAGCGAGTAGGCCCCGGCGGAGCCCGCAGCCTTTCATTAAGCCGCCCTCAACATCTGAGATACCGAATCCAAGTGATCGCCTCTGCAGGTCTATCATCCGCTTCCCTGGCTGCATGCCTGCCTTATCTCTCTCTCGCTCTCCATTCAACTACCAGACAAGCAAGGACACTCGGAGGAAGGAAATAAAGTACTTACCTTCTTCTCCCTATGGTCGAGCCAGCCTAACTTCGGTATGAAAAAAAGGAGTTCTGCCAATGTGCGGATTGGAAGTGTCTTGCATATAGCAAGCATATAGCTAGCGCACTTGTCTTGTAGTCGGCAATCCACCTAAGAGCTGGAACCTACTTAGGAACGTTGGGCTTTTCAACGCTTAAGGCTGGCCAACAAGGTACCATGGTTCTACTATGCCACGGGGGTGACCTACCTAAACAAGTCATTTTTGGACTCAGTATGTTTGGGCACTCCGGCCCTGGTTGGTCGATCTTTACACTTGAAAGAAGCGCAGCAACTATTACGTACGCAATAACAAGATGAAACTATAAATTGAATCATTTGGGCACACAAGGTCAGCCACCTTGCCTGGACTGGAGGTGTACGATCTATACTTTTTTAATTATTTAATTACTTCAATTGAGTCGGGCAAAGAGTAAGGAATCACCCCATCTTTAGAAAAAGGGGGGAAAGTGGAACTCAAATGGCCCGATCCGACTACAATGGGAGAGGGAGTCAAACAACCGGAACTACCTTTTTGCCATACCTAGAATCCCCTCTTTTATACGATTGGAGTCTTTCATCTTTCTTCGGACCGGACTAATGAATCTTGACTTGAACACTGAAGCTTGAAAGCGAGTACGAGAACCCTCCATCTTCCTCCTAAAGGATTGAACAGTTTCTCCTGAAGCTTTCACCACTTGAACACTGGCAGGGCTTTCAAGCCCCACGGAACTAAGAAAGACAATAGGACAGGACCGTTCAAGCATAATCGTAGCTTTCTCAGCTTGAGCGCATCTCCTTCCTATATAGATAGAGACTTTCCTAATCGATTGAAAACCTATCTTTCGACTCTTTCTCGGCTTGACTCACTATACGCAAAATCACTATTTCGCTTTCCTCAACCGTAGTGGATAGCCCATCATTTAAGGATGGAGGGAATGGTTGACGCCTACTTCACTTCGAAATGTGAGAAAAGTTATGAAAGACCGTAAAATTGTTCATTTTTGATCGGATTTCCTTGACTGGCTAACTACTCATAGAAAATATGCCTACTTGACTGGCTCGTGAGCAACTTACTAGAAAGAGTTCTATTTGAATTCCGTTTCTCCTTCCATACTTCCTTCAGTGGGCTAGTGAGCAAGAGACGCTTTAGCAAGTTCAGTACTCTAGTAGCTCAGTGGGAAAGTCAGGTTCTTAGCAGTCGAAGGCGGAGTGAAAGAATAGGCTTTCTACTCTAGTTATAAAGATAGGAAAGTATGAGGGGAAGAAGAGAGACCGTCTGAAAGTATGAGGCGAGAAAGAGGTAGTTTCCTCACAAGTAAACGTCCTTAGATTTTTTTAATAGAAAGAAGCAACAAGGGCAGGAGTGCCTAAGTAGCTCACTGAAGTATAAAGTCGCTTCCTGAAGGATAAACTGAGAATAGAACGAATGTTAGGTAGCGCACTTCAGCCTTAACCGGAGGAGAATAAAACCGTTCAAGAGTATCCGCTATCCAAAGTAAAGAATCCTTTCGAGCTGTAGCTTTACAACGCCACACCAACCCTTAGATAGAGCCCTTTATTCTTATTAGTATCGACCGTGGATAGCCTGAGTACATAACAAGCACAGATGTTCTTTGCTCACGATCAATCTTGAATAGGGATAGGGATTTTAACCTCGCCATTTTGACGGGAAAAGGCACTGAGTATTGCATACTACCTGCTGGACAGAGACAGGACAGAGTCGAGCCTCTTTCAGACCCTTGTTCGCGGTATGGTCTTTTCACTGAAGTCCAGGGGAAAGCTTATGAGATTCCCCTCCGAAATGCATGAGAAAATCAAAGAAAAGGATGACCATTACATCAGTTGCGAGAAGAGGTCTTGCTGCGCGCCGAACCACATGAGATATTTTTCTTTCTGAGCTATACGAAATTCATTATCTCGCAGGATTGAGATTTCACTTCTGATTCTGTGCCATCGCCTTCTTCTGTAAGCTACCTATCACTCTATCGATATTCCATATCTCCTTCGGCTGAATTTCTCTTATTTTTTTATTTTGGGCGGTATATACCACTGTTTCAAGTCAATAGAGGATATTTCCGCGTAATAAGAATCTTTCTCAGTCTTAATTCCATCGAGCCTAGTTCCTAGACCAACAGCTTAGCTTACCTTAGCCCAGCCGTACGTCCTACTGCTTACCTTAGCCCAACCATAGGTCCTACAGCTTCGATGGCAGAATGATTGACCGGGCCGCTTGGCCCACTTGAACTAGCAGGGTTGGTGTGGCTGCTGCCGTACCTGTCTGTGAATGAACTTCTGGATATTCACCTACTAACACAACCCGGGCCATGCCGGGACTTTCTTTCGAAAGCCGGGGTCAGAGAACTCCTAAATGCAGTTCATACGCAACCCACCAGGTTCCGACCACCCATCCATATTTTCTCCTTCCCTCAGGCACAGGAACGGGCACACTGATACCTCCAGCCAAGAGGAGTGAGAGAGAGCCCATTACCTTGTAGCCCCGCTTACTGACTAAATAGTGATAGTTCCAGCCGTCAGGTTGGATGGAGAAAGATTCGCAATTGGACTATATATATATATATATAAAACAAGGATCTCCGCTCGAGTAGGTGCTTTGCTTTAGCCCAGCTCTAATCGATTGAAACCCTCTCTGTCTCTTTGCCCAGCTGAATAAGTATAAAAGACTCACTCGCTCACATCGTTGGACTCACGCACTGACCCCTATTCTATTTATTCCCGCCTGCCCGGTCTTCCCGCTGAATCAGTACTTCTTTCTGTCTGAGCTTTTCTAATCAGACCTTTCTCCTTCTGTGAGCTACTCTATTGACTTTCTGTCTGGGCGAGCATAAACTTCTTCTTTTGTCTAAGCCTTTGAGAAGAGGAGGCCCACTTGAACCCGGTTTGCTGCTGAAAGCTCCCGATCACTCTATTATAACTTCTCCTTAAAATATCTATTTATTTAGTGACGAGCAACTCGAGTATGAACAACGTATCGCTACGCCGCCCCTTCTGTGAGCTACATAATAGATTCTATTTCTCCTGAACCTGCTAACAAGCGCCGGCGCGAGAGTAGAATTTCCCTCTACTTCTCCTTCACTTCCCCTTGCTTAACCTAAGGGTGGAACCCCTACCCTTTCCTTTCTATTCTCGCTCATTCCCGATCACGGATTGAGGTTATGAAGTATTCATAGAGAAAGCGACTGAACAACTCTACTTCGGCTGAGCTTCCGAACTCTATTTCTTCCTCTTATAAGCCAAAGCTTCCCTAATGATCTATCTCACTTTTTTCTTCTATGGAATCAGTTGACTGAGACGAAAGCAATTCAAACCCATCTCAAATCTTCCCTGTGTAGGATTTTAAACCTCTTCCCGTTCGGCCAACGACTCTTTGGGTCTTAATAGAATCTCTCCTCCGAAAAGGGCAAGGAAGAGGACAAGTGGAACGTCTATTGCTCCACTTTGTTAGTCTAGTAGCAAGCGCGGTACCCACTGAAACTAGGAAAACCGAGAGGGGAAGCTGTGGCATTGATCCGCCAGCTAGAAGCGAAAGAACCTATCTTTCTTGCCCCTGAGCCTTTCTTCGGCAAAATCACCCTTTTATAATATAAGAAGAAAGAGGATCGTGCCTTAGGTCAATGAAATGTTCCAGGAAAGCACCAAAGGGGATAACCAACTTCAAATAGAACGAGTGAAACTGATAATAGATAGAGTTTTAGGTAGTTCACCAGTCAAACCACACCCTTGAATTAATCTCAATCGAATGGGACTCGTTTGGAATCCTTCGCGATGGAAATGCCCAAACAACACGCAATGGAAATGCCCCAACCAACATAGCTTGCTAGCTGAAGGAGCTGCCAGAGCAGAGGAAGCGAACCGCCTTGACTTATTCGATTCTCCTTCTTCACCGTTCGAAAAGAAGTGGATTGGCGCACGTCTTCCTATGAAATAGATTCTGTTTCCCCATCAAGCCCGTTTCCTTACTCGAGATATCTGAGATAGCCCCGTCAACTAATAACTTATAATAGACGAGCCCATTATCCTTCTGTTTTGAACTTGCTTCTTGGTACAAGGGGAGGGGCCCCCTTAACCCATCGTTCACTGCTCAGGCAAGGGATATATACGAATATACCGACTGCTATACCGCAAGTGTAAAGAGCCGAAGCGGTAGTGTTTCGGGCAGGAGGGAGATTTTGTAGCCTACTTTGAGTCCTCTAGGAAGGCCCCTACGGAACGGCTGCATTCAGAAGCAGTTCTCCTCGCCTACTCGGAGTGTTCGGGAGGAAGAACGGAGTGAGGGAAAGAAGGATATACGGAGGGACTGACTGACTGAACTTCAATACTACTGCTTGCTGACTGTTTTGCTTCCCTGCCCATTCCGACTGCCCTAACTATGACTTGCTTGGCTGACTGGTCTGATTGAACTACCGGACACCACTGATCGGCTTTTTCATGAAAGCCCATCTATGTGCTCTGAAAAAGCTTCTGTTGACCGATGAAAGACTAGAGCGAATTCATTCTTCATTGGATAGCTGACTCTCGCTCGGAAAAGAGGGACATTGGAGTCTGAGCGCCTTCTATGGAAGATGGAACGTCGGGATAATCCACCAAAGCCCCTTCTTTCCGCTGGCTGTCCCCTGCGGGTCAAGTGTCAACGTATCTCGATGAGCTTGAAGCGCCCTTGTCAGCCGAGGAGGAGCCCCTAGACAATGACATACATATGGGAAACCAAATCATAGCACGATGGGGGTAGGGCTCAAGTCCCTTCCGTCAAGCCTAACTACCTTAAGAAGTTTGAATTATGGGTGCTCATTCCTGCTCGGAACCTACCATAGCAAAAACCAAAGACAAAGGTGGGCGGGATTGATGATTCATCGAAATCTTCTCTTTCCCTTCCGGTACCAAGAAGAGGGCTCCTGATTTACTTTCTCTCTGATCTGGATATTATGGAATAGGAGTCGTTTCGGCCCGACGAGCTTTGGTGCGTTTTGGGGAAAGGCTGGTGCTGGTGAATGTTGGGATTCCATCGCCTCCTTCTGGTCATCAGACAGATTATCCTCGGTTTGCTTGACCGATGCCTTCCTGTTGGGCGTAGGAGTAGGGGGCCCTTCGCTGAGCAGAGGGATCTTGTCGACGGGTAGACTCCGTACAACTACTCATTGACAAAAGAGATGATTGGCCTACGACTCCGACCCGGCTGCACCCCCACTGAAGGGTGAATGAGAGAAGAAGAGCAAAGGCGGTGAAACCCCTGGTGACATCCCTCAATTGTGGATGGATTTGGGAATCCCTTTCACAGGTCTTGCTATGTATGGCTTCGACGTCAGAGGGCTCGAAAGCCACAAAGGCTTGCGGGAGAGGTGCGGCCAATAGAGAGCCTGAGAAAAACCAGGATTTGCGTCTTGACGACTGGTATGACCCGATTGACTCCTTGGCCTGCTTAACCAAACACTGGTGCTTCTTCCGGTCACTCATTCAAAGAAGGATTGAGAGGACCACGTCGACTTGGAGAAAGGCAATGAAGAGCCTCGATAGGGATCGATCGTCTCATCGGAGCTTTAGACAAGGGTAGTGGAACCAAAACAGGAGCAAGGACGTCGGATCGAATTGACGACTTTGGATGAAAGCCAGCCCCTCATTCCCAGCTTTGTTGCCTTCTTAGTTCTCTGGGGCAATGCATTCCAAAAACCCGAACCTCGCTATGACCTTTTACTGGCGGGATGTTGCGTAGTATCCTGACTCTCCTAGTATGGATCCCCCCATGGGCTCCCCACCTTAAGGACCAAAGGTTGAAGAAGGGTTTTGCCCCGTGCATTTTCTCACTGATTCCACTGGTTCTCGATTGCTGTACACAACCACATCCCGGTGAGGCTAGAGAAACTGGAGCTCCCAGGGAAGAAGCACTATGGAAAGAAGGGCGTCGAAAGGCACGCACCTCGAAGGCGGACTTGTACTTGTAGCGTCAGCATCATCCCGAAACTCATGATGTAGCAGCCATTTGGACAAGGCTACACCACCTGATCGGGGGGCTGTTGTTTGCTCACCACTGGGAGATGGAACCATATCCAATCAATGGGGCTTCTTTGTTCAATCTCTTGAGGTCGAAGAAAGGCGATGGAATCCCTGTTGATATCGACAAGCCTATAATATAACGAAATTTTTTATAATAAGAAAGAATTTTTCTTTCTTTCAGTCCATTCCATTTTTCCCTCTCGGTATTCTTCCTTAAGTGAGAAAGAAGAGAGCTGGGCTCTCCCTGGACTTCTTTCCTTCTAAGCCTCACCTAATTTGAATTTCTCTGATATTCCACGTTTCCGAAACGGATCCTATCAAATATTTTACATTTTCTATGATCATCTCTATTTTAGGTATTCGGGGAATCCTCCTTAATAGACGAAATATTCCTATTATGTCAATGCCAATTGAATCAATGTTATTAGCTGTCAATTCGAACTTTTTGGTCTTTTCCGTTTCTTTGGATGATATGATGGGTCAATCATTTGCTTCATTAGTTCCAACCGTGGCAGCTGCGGAATCTGCTATTGGATCAGCCATTTTCGTTATAACTTTTCGAGTCCGAGGTACTATTGCTGTCGAATCTATAAATTGTATTCAAGGTTAAAGAGAACTAAAGGAGAGTTACAAAATACGAAGTTCCTCACGCCTGTCTTTCTTTTTTTTTCTTTTCTTTTTTGACTTGGTCGCCGGGCGAGCGCATCCTGTCCTACACAACTTCTCGTTCCCTTGCAAAGAATACCGAAAAAAAAAAGAATCTTGCCCAATGAGATTGAGTTCAACGAATATGCAGGATAGAAAGATGCTATTTGCTGCTATTCCATCTATTTGTGCATCAAGTCCGAAGAAGATCTCAATCTATAATGAAGAAATGATAGTAGCTCGTTGTTTTATAGGCTTTCTCATATTCAGTCGGAAGAGTTTAGGTAAGACTTTCAAAGTCACTCTCGACGGGAGAATCGAGTCTATTCAGGAAGAATCACAGCAATTCTCCAATCCTAACGAAGTCATTCCTCCGGAATCCAATGAACAACAACGATTACTTAGGACCAGCTTGCGAATTTGCGGCACCGTAGTAGAATCATTACCAACGGCACGCAGTGCACCTAAGTGCGAAAAGACAGTGCAAGCTTTGTTATGCCGAAACCTAAATGTAAAGTCAGCAACACTTCTAAATGCCACTTCTTCCCGTCGCATCCGTCTTCAGGACGATATAGTCACAGGTTTTCACTTCTCAGTGAGTGAAAGATTTGTCCCCGGGTGTACGTTGAAAGCTTCTATCGTAGAACTAATTCGAGAGGGCTTGGTAGTCTTAAGAAAGGTTCGGGTGAGGGGTTCTCTTTCTTTAGAATAAGGAAGATATATAGATTCGGAGTCATGTCTTCATGCGGAAAGAAGAGCGGATCCAATACACATCAGACTTTTTTCTCAGGAAATGCAGCGACGTACTTGGGGAATTTGGGGATGTCATGCCCCACGAGTTAGTTGCCCGACGCCCTATCGGGGAGGGCAGTCTACCACAAGATCGAGTTTGAGCCTGGTGGAGCCAAAGCTGGGTTGGTTTGGCTGATGGCCCCTCCGTCAGTTGGTTGAGCTCAGGAAAGAATTTCCGGAAGTCATATCGGCCAGATATATTTAAGCCTCCGACGGCTCCATATTTTGCCCCTCTTTTATTCCATAAGAAGCGGGAGCCGTCAGATTAGATTTTGCATTGAAACTCGGGCGCTCAACCAGGTAACCTAACCATCAAGAACAAGTAAAGTATCCACTTTGATTGCAGACTTGTTTGACTGAGCGCTTCATACTTCTCGAAGTTGGATCTACGGTCGGGCTACTACCAGGTGCGTATCGCAGAAGGAGACGAGCAAAAGACGACCTGTATGACAAGCGACGGCGCTTTCCAGCCCTTTTCTTTTTGGTTATGCCTTTTGGACTCACCAATGCCCCAGCAACGTTCTGCACCCTCATAAATGAGCTATTCCACCCGTACTTAATTAAACGACTGGTGGTATACTTTGATCGTGAGCTATAGCCAGTCGTTAAACGACCACGTTAGCCACCTCCGGACTCCTGGTATTAAGGTCTCGAATAGCCTCTATGTAAAGAAAAAAAAAGACTCCTTTGGACAGACGGAGATCCTATTCCTAGGGGGCCATTGGATAGGTGATGGCTTGATCAGGATGGATGGGGAGAAAGTGAGGGCTATCAAGGAGTGGGACCCCCCTACAAAAAAGAAAATGGCGGAGTTTAGGTCCTTCTTAGGACTTGTCCACTACTATAGGATAGGCGATTCATCCGGCGGATACTCAAGGCGGGCGGCTCCATTGACGGATCTCCTGCGAGAAGGAACGAACGTGGAAATGGACGGATCGGTGTCAAGAAGCTTTTTAAGACGCAGATGAGGCAGTAATGAAGGAGCCTGTGTGTTGGTTGCCAGACCACACCCAGACATGATCGGTGCATACGGATGCCTCAGACTTTGCCATTGGGGGAGTCCTCATGCGACGATGGGCATCCCATAGCCTACGAGAGTTGTAAGCTCAACGACACCGAGCGGCCGTCAGACGGTCCAGGAGAAGGAGATGACGGCAATTGTGCATTGCCTTCGCACATGGAGTCAAACCGTCGTTGGGGTCACGATTCGTGGTCAAAGACGGGGTTTGTGGCGACGAGTTACTTCCTGACCAATCTGAAACTAAGGCGCGTAGCGACAGGCACGATGGCAAGCAAGACAAACTTCCTACGTTTGATTGATATGGTGCGAGAGTATAAGCCTGGCCTTCTAAATAATGCCAAGCATACCTCGCTAACCGTAGCCGATACCGAGCTGAGTGAATGAGCGCCATGAAGGAATGCTTTCACAAGCGGTAGAAAGATACCATGTTCGATACTCACCTAGATGGACAACCAGTCAACCTCGATTCCCTTAGCAGTAGCATTGTGAAAATGGAAAGAGGAGCTCCTACCTAGTGGCAAAAGTACTAAAGCCCTATTTCCCTCAATAGCTGGACCGTCGGAATCGATCGACGTGTTAACTCACCTATGGGCGAAATCCCCCGACGCTCATTTTCCTTAGGGAGTGGGGTCTAATTTCTAAATAAACTTTTATATCTCACCCCGCAGCAAAACCAGTACTTTTTGCCATCTTTCAGGGGTAGTTCACGAAGGAACATCCGATGTAAGACAATTTTCCCAGTGTTTTAAAAAGTCCGGGAGAAGGGCGATAGATCAGCTGTTAACTTCTGTGGAATTCCCCTGTCTTCTAACGTATTTGTTTGATCTTCACCTGCCCCCATAGCTCTCAATCTAGAGGGCTTTCAGCGCCTAGCTATTTCCTTAACCGAAGGGGAACCAGCCAATCACTTAAAGTCTCCAAAGCCCGGAGAAAGAGGTAGATATTCTTTCAAAGAGAAAGCGACTCCCCCCGTTCGTTCAAGGAGAGAAAGTACTGCATTTAGAGGAAATAGATGATTGAAAGCCCCTGTTGAATCAGTCTCGAACAACCAACGCTGGATTTCCTCACCCCTCCGGGCCACATTTCTTGTTTTTCCGAAGTCACTTGCTAAATCTTGCTGAAAGGCTGTATCGACTCGGTATGTTCGTTCGGGAGGAGACCTTTGACCGGACATGGGTTATCAAGAGCCGGGTGGGATCGATATCCTAGACGTTCCTTCGGAAAGCATTCATCGAGCATCCGAACTTCAACGATTTACTGATTGATTGAGATTTTTCAGAAGTAAAGACACGAGCCTCACTGGCTTCATTCCCCGCTTGAGAACCGGAAGAAGAACAAGGGGTGCTCTCAAAGGGCTCGGCCTCTAGGCGTGGTTTCCTATCCGAACTTCTCTAAGTGAGAACTGGAAGAAGCAACTCTTTCTTGTATTTTGATTGCCTCAAGCGGAGAATAAAGATCTTTTGCTACGCACCTTCCGCTCCCGAGCCGAGATAAGGCTGTTTTCAAACTAGAGGCGCTGTAAGCCAGGGACGATACCAATAAAGAAACCCGCAAATCGAAGACTCGCAACCGCAAGTCGACAACATAAAAAAAAGGAACCTGGTAAAAAGCCTGAACAAGTTATAGAAGGCCAACAACAAATGGAGGAATGGAAAGCAAGGGATACTTTCTTTGAACAGAAACGGGGAACTCCATGCCCTCAAAGGAAAGTAGGTACTCGATAGCGATAGAAGAGCTCGCTACGTTAATTAGCAGTATCATAAGCTCGAGTCTTTATGATTTCGTGGTTGTGTAGTGACGATTATATCCCTGTCTACAGCAAGACGTGGTCCGAGCACGTGCAACATCTGCGATCCGTACTGGAGGTCTTGCGAAAAAAGGAGAAGATATGTAAAAGATGTCGAAGTGCAAGTTATGCAACACGAGCAAGCCTAGGTGAACGCTTTGGTCTCACTCGCTAAGCGGAAGAAGCCTACTCGGTATACTCCTCCGGAAGAAAATCCGGATGCCGACGATCTCGATTATGGAACTTCTGTTCTGGACCTGATATTGGATCTCATTTGCGTCCGTTTATAGGGGACCGGAAAGCCTCTCTCTCTGTGGGTCCGTCCGGAAGTCAGTCATCTCTCTTTCTCGACCACCGGTATCTTCAGATAAAAAATGACCAAAGCGACTAGGGCGTAGCGAGCGCCTTCCTTCCTTTCTTCTTTCTGAGTTAGAGATTGAGAGTGTAGAGAATGATAGAACCTTTCGAGAATGCGATTAGCAAACCTAGTACCGGCTTTCGTTGAAGTATCGGTTGGAGATGATACCGTGAAAGTTGCTAGTGCCGCTACTGGCCTTAGTCATCCAGGGATGAAGGACAATCTATCGAAAGATGAACGAGGGACGAGTGGTAGGAGCCAACAAACAAATCGTAGTGCCGGTTCAGTGAAGTAAAGTTCCGTCTCCCATCCCGAACCTTAAAAAAGTGAAGGGTATGTGTTGTTTCTTGGCACTTTCTTTGTTATGCCAACCTAAAAACAGATAAATAAATGGGATTCCATCGCCTCCTATTTTATAGGAATAGAATGAATCTTTTATCGAAGGATAAGAAAGAAAAACTATCTGATCAAAACCGGATCTCCTGTGAGAATGATTTGGAAGATCAGGACAGGTAGTAAGGAACCCTAGATCTACCTATGAAAGACCAGAACAAGCTGTAGGGGAAGGACATCCGGAACCAAAGGCCACTCTGTGACCGCAGCAGGATATCGCCAGATCCCCCTCCCTATGACGTCAGAAGCACACATTTGGTCTCTCCACGCCCAGATTTCCATCTCCGAACTTCTTCAGACCCCCCCAAAACACGCCGAACTATTCTATACCCTTCTTAGATAAGCACGAATCCTGCGGGAGACACCCGCAACTGCAGTCTATCTTTTCCCAGATCATTGCACCTCCACCAAGAAGATTCTCGGGTTAGGATATAGATGCGGGGAGACACCCGCACCTGGATGCTGTCTACATTACCGCCTACGTAGGAGACTCTGCAGGATTAGACGAAGAATGGTTGACAATGGGGCAGGAATCCACGTCTGCATCCTCAAAATCGCAGAAGTTCGCGGGATATTAGAAGAAGACTTTTCATTTTTTATATTTTATTATAAATAATGTATTCAAAATGGTTGGTAAAGGGAGCAGAGCGAGAGGATTCCCGGGTGCCCGAGCGGGAGCAGTTGACGTTGAGCTTCAAGAGCAAGCGATATAAATCTTCTTTGCCAAAATCAAAAAGACAAGAAAGAAAGCCGCAAGAGTAGGCCAAACAAAAAGCCGTATCGCGCGAGGCGCTCACGTTTTTTTGGCTGGTTGCGATCAGATGTAGAAGAGAAGTTCGTTTAGGAGCCGCCGCATACGTTGACTCTGGAATTTCTTCGTTAGATTTTCGATGGCTCTCGCTGGTCCTCCAAATCCCCTATTGTATTCAAAGATAAATGGTTTGATCATTCAATGGATCAAGCGACGGTCTTTCTTTCTCTTTTCAATCAAAGAAAGGTTTTCTTCGAAAGCACCAGATTCCGCCGAGGGGGTCGAGCAGGAGTTTTTGAAAAGCTGAGAAAGGGAAACCAAACGTCGGATGCCGCACGGCGGAAACAAGAAACGGAATACCGAGGTCGCAAGGCAAGGGAGGACGGAACCCCACTTCGACTCACCAAGGATAAGGTGACGTACTGTGGCATCCTTTTTTATTAAGTATATATATAAATGCCTGGACTGGGGGGGGGCATCGGCCCCCCGGGAAAACGTTTGCAGATGCGACCATGAATCGACCCCGGTCGAAACATTCTGCTGTCGACGGACAAACGTCAGCTAGAACGTCGACCGGGATGGGACGGCCAGGCCCCGGTTCCCAGGGTTAGGGTATTCCCT
>Ga0268251_10000071_pt1:25000-57500 | contig 75556 bp, 53 predicted proteins | sample AgamicAsMae_FD_200527 | JGI IMG/M metagenome (GOLD analysis project Ga0268251, IMG submission 200527) | Agave microbial communities from Guanajuato, Mexico - As.Ma.e (v2) (version 2) | ecosystem: Host-associated > Plants > Phyllosphere > Phylloplane/Leaf | place: Guanajuato, Mexico... | reverse complement strand
CGTTTATGCTTTCCAGCCAGCAGAAGCTTAACCCGAAGTCTTAAATGAAGCCGATCAAATCAACCTTCGGTCGGGACGCAACTTGCCCGCAAAGACGCTACCCCAGCCTCATCAGACGGAAAGACAGGCACCAGTCCAGCCAATACGCAACTCCAGTAAGGAGATAACATGAAAGTCAAGGTAGACGTGGTCCAGCACCTAAAAAAGATCCCGGCGCGTATACGACGCGCTTCAACTGTCCCCAGAAGCCAGGAATGCCCTCATAAAGGCATTCGAAGAACCATCTCAATATGCTGAGGTGGTACACCAGACCAATGTTACCTCGACAGAAGCTAAAGTATGCTGGTCAGAGGTGAGCTTACGGGAGATAGAGCGGACGAAGACCTGATGTTTTATGGACCAAAGAGCATCAAAGACCCCTATACATAACTGGAGAGATCAACGGAGTAAAGTTAACCATGGTTATGTTAGATAGTTAGTCCGCGGTTAACCTCCTACCATACTAGGTCTTCCTCCGATCAGGGTTATCACCAAAAAAACTGGCCCGAGCTATATGATGATACATAGCTTTAACCAAAGCAGGCAAATGGCAGTAAAGACATATTATGGTACAAAAGACTCCTAAAAGAACGTCAATTACGGAGGCCTATATCATGGGATACATACCGAGTTTTGAATATCTTGTACGAAACCATTTGCAAAAAAGTGCATTTCATATAGCTGCGAAATGTTGAAAGCCTGTTTTCCCTAATAGCAACCAGCCGAAATCGATCGACGGTTCATCTCTCCTAGTGGCAAAACCAGTAAAATTTAGTCATTATCGGCTAGTAGCTCCTTATTCAAACAGGTTTGAAGCCAAAAACACGGGAAAACGTGAACTTTCCTTTTCTCATTGAGAACTGTCAGAAGGAATCACTGGCCTCACTCCCTTCAGCTGGCGAACCCGAAGACTCGGTAAAAAGAGTCAAGCCTAGACGAAGAAATGAGGAGTCATCAGTACGGGAAAAAGAAGGAGATTTGCTCTGGAACGTCGACCGATGAAAGCTGCTCTCCCCTAAAGCGCCGGGGGATAGCTACAGGTTCCCGAAAGGGGGCGAGGTCCGGTACGGAGTAACGGAAGGAAGAAGTCAACTCGATCTCTTTTCTTTCGATTGCATCGCCTTATTGACCAAGAACTCTATACCGTCAGGGGGCGAGGTTACGGTACTGAAAAGCCTGATCTTCGTCGACTGATCCGCCGGGATGGAATGACACTTCGTCGACGGGACTTTATCTTCTCTAGCTATAAGCCGAAGCCTACGATCGAAGAAAGCGGGATTCATTTGCAAACTACCAAAAGCACCCCATCCCCTAGCTCTGGAACCAGGACTGAACTGAAAGGACTATCTCGTCTCGTGAGTCAAGTGGTCAATCGAAGCTGTCAATCCCCTACTACGGGGATTTAGCCCTAACTGAAGGAAGGAATCATACTTCGTCGCGAGGGAAATCCATGGAATCATTCGTCGTATGTAGTGAGACGGTATCGAATAGTAGAAAGTCAAAGCTGAATAAGAGAACTTTCCTCCCTCAATCTCGCTATAAATCGAGCGGAAAAAGCCTGGGGGAGCGCTTCCCTAAGAAAACTGGCCTAGCTGACCTTCATTCCTTCCCCGCTGGCGAACCCCCCGAAGGAATGGATTGAGCGCGGGATGCTTCTGCCCCCAATGCGTCGATTTGAACACCTGCCTGGCCTCCCTTCCCTACTTCTCGATATTAAAGCATGAAAAAGAGGATCAAGCCCTTGTTCGTGAGTCACGGAGTCAGTATTCGACTTTATTCAATAGGGCAAGGGCTTCATCTTTCGTTTATTCTACTGATTCACTCCCCTTATTTCCGACGAACCAGGGCTTGATCTCTCCGCAATTAGCATAGCTCGTGAGTAAACTGACATCTTCACAAAAGAAATCGGATGAAAACTTTTTCTTTCTCGCTTTCTCTTGCTTGGTTCATCAGTTCTGCCCTTTTCTCCTGCAACAAGCCTTGCTGAATTCATTGATCGCTGACCTTCACTCGTTGAGAAAAGCAGTAAATTGGCCAACCTCCCTTCCCCACTGACAATATTCAAGAAGTTCCCCCGCCGCCCCGCTTCATTCATTGACTTGACTCCCTCTCCCTCTTTCAAAGCATTCCGACCTTGCTGCAATTATCCTTTTCTCTATCTCAGATGAGGGGACTGGCTGGTACGCCCGGAGTCCGAGATTCAATCTGGCAAGCGCGGGGAAGAAGCGCTCCGTGGGCCTTTTAGCTTGAATTGAGCTTCACTGAAAGAATTGCGAGATGAAAGCCGTCAAAGGCGATCGTCGGGATTGATTGATGTCGAGATTTGTTGTATATAGAAGCGTGTCATCGTTCAGTAATCAAGGGAGGCTCCACTCATGCGGATAGGCTTGGTTCACTTTCCCCGCTCCGGGATCGACTCGGCGGAATCATATAATCTTTTCTATGACAAATGTAGTTGGGTGAGCAAGCTCAGCGGTTTCCTCACCACCCGAACCACTCCGATGGCTAGGTGACATGATACCAGAAGGGTAGCATTCATTATCCGAACGAAAGATATGAAACGACGAGCTTACTTTCTTCTTTCTTAGTACGGGGTTGGTTGTCGCTTTCCATGCTCTACCGAATGCCTACTAACCGTCACGTCACTTGATTTCCGTTTGCTTAAGCTGACGATTTCTGGCATGGACCTGGCTTGACAGGCGCGGGATGCACTACTACTACTCGGAACTCCACTCTTTATCACCAAATAAAGGAAAGGTATCTTCTCAATCGGCGAAGCCTGGCTACTCGACATAGCAAGTCCGAACCTTCTCTTTAGCTTCAACTCAGCCACTCGGGACGGGTCCGATCTGGCAGTGACAACATAGGTCCCAGGCCCGGCTTTCACCACTCGGAATTACTTCGATGAAACTCAAGGAGAGGCATAGAAGAGAGGGGTATAGAAGTGATACGAGAAGAACGGGCTATGAGGCCACAGAATAGATCCCCAATCCATTTTATGAACTGCCTTTGAGTGATGGGCCTAGGGTGCTATCAAAAACGCATTCCGTCGCGAGCAGATGTCGAAGCGCATATGCAATTAACAGGGTGACGTACCGCTGCCCTGGTTACGAGGAGGGATCACGCTACCCGGACACAAACTTTATTCGTTCATGTAGTCGTCCTCGCTACACTCCGTTAAGTGAGGACGACAGGCAAAGAGTCAGCCAGCATCCCGGCGGATGATAGCCCAGAGTTCGTTTAATATAAAGTACATAGAGGGGATACCCCCCATTGTGCGACACCGAAGCTTAATACACTTTCCAAATCTCTTGAAAGAAGTTCATCAATCCCGTGGTTTTGGCTTAAACGTCGATGAGGGAAAAGAAAGTTTATGACTTTCGCAGCTATATGACCGTCGGGGCTATAAACAACTAGGCAAAGACTAGCACTGAACTATCCGATATAGTCAGATCCGTCACCAACTACCCGAGCGTCAGCTGGCAAGCGGCGCTACCAATGCTCTGATCGGTACCTCGCTGAAACAATTCTCTGCGAGTTGGGACTACAGAAAAGAGATAAAAGAAAAGGAAGAAACTGGCATTCAGTGAAGCCATTACATCCAAAGGGAAAGCAGCAGCGAAGAGCCATTAAAGACCTTCACAGAGACCATACCCATAGGTCAAAGGCTCTCTCGATATCTTTAAAAAGACGGATTAGGGCACCGGTCAGGTCCAGAACAAGGGACGATGGGTTCCTACTCTGTTGATGAATCTGTTCTAGACTTACCAACCATCGTCCTATTCATATTCTTCGGCTGTGGCTTCAGGGTATGCTTCAACAGATGAATCCGCGAACTCGGATGCTTTATCCAATCCAGTTCTTCCTGATGAGTCTCATTCTGTCTATGCCCTTTCTTCTGACTTCGAAATGGAATGAGCTGGTTCACTCCATCCATAAAAGGTCAATGCAGGAACCCCTTTCTCTTACGGAAAAACAAGAGTTGGAACCTGAGAGAACTCAGTGCAGAGAATGTCAGTTCGATGGTGATGTATGGAATGCTCGGGCATTGATTGAGAAGGAAAGGAAACTTTCTGAGGCGCATCAGTTCTCTCCGCCTCCGCCGCTGATCCCACAATGGCGAAGAACGGGCTATGAGGCCATGGAAATCCCTTACGCTGTGTAAGCGTAAGCCCTCACTTCGCTCGCCTCTAGAGCAAGGGGAGATCTAATAGCGGGTAAGGCCAATCTAAATGGATGGTTGAAAGGTCCCCTAACTCTATGAATCGGTACGAGCGTATAATACTTCAAAGGTGGGATCTCTTACTGAGGCATCAGAGGTTGTAAACTCGATCGTCTGCTACCTGAACGTCGCTTTGGGAAGATACCCAACTTCTCAGTACTGGGTTACAGATAGTCTCTCCAGCCGCTGTTTCGCCTAGCAGTCACCAGAAATTCGCCCATGAAGACTGGCTTATCTGCTGTTTCGAGATCCTACCAGTCAGCTGCAAATACGAAGAATTCTCAGCGACTGAGACTACTGTCACTCCCGCGACGTCTCAAGCCCGAAGGAAGGAAGTCCTTCATATTAAAATCTTTTTTGCACACTGAAAATAAATGGATTGTTGTTGATCTAGGAATAATGCCGACGGGGTGGATTTTGTCCCGGTCGACATCGGTTCTGGAAGTGTCTGTAAATGAAGGTGGTGGAGGTGCGGTGGATAGAAGGGGATTGAGATGCTTCGGGATGGATCAGACGAAACTAACCCTGCCCCTTCCTATGAAAATGAGAAATTTGGTACCAAGTTGACGCTTTCGTCTGGAATGAATATGGATAAAATAGTAATTCATTTTATCTCGTTCATGAGCCACAAGTGAAGCATTGATCCGCAATGGCTCGGTTGTGGGTGGCAGAAGTGTGCTTCTTGTCCGACATATTCGATGCTGAATTCGCTTGATAAAAAGATCACTCCGTCCGGAGCTGGTTCGATCCGAATAGACTCGAAAGGATCCATTTCGCGCGGTATATTAACTGTATTCCGTGATTCAACATATAATGCCTGACGTCTCTGTGTCGCCAGAGCGGCCGGGATAAGAATTTCTCTCATGAGAGACCGACGGTCCGACTAAAAAAATACAGGGGCCTATATTTCTTTTGTTCATCATGCTGAGCTAACAGATACCCGCTGTGGAGGAAAGATTGATGTATGGAAGTATTGCTTTGTCATGAATTGGAGGAACAATAACCGGAGCCTCCGTGGGATATGCTTTTTTTAATATGAGGCTTCTTTATATGACGAACCCCATGAAAAACCTTCTTTTGTCGAGTGAATGAGAAAAAGGTTGACACCACGGGTCCGGGAATGAATTGGCGGATGGCACCCGGATCCCGAGCTTAACCCCTTCGGATTCGTCAGGTGGGGGCTGACAATGGCTTTGACTTCATCCGGGTTGGTTGACTTCAATACCCCTCCGTCGGCACTATGAATCTTAACCCCATAAAGCCTGACAAAACACCAAAGACACACCTCGAGGGCAACATAGCGCCTCACGTTGGTTGTTCTCATTCGATCGAATGCACGTCTGAGGATGTTTAGATGTGTTGGGTTCCTGACTCTGCGAGGATGTCATCGACGTAGTCTTCCATGATGGGAGGGAAAGTTTCATTCATTCTTTCCGGCTCGGGTTGCACCAGCGTTTCCGAATCCGGCATCACTTGATAACATTTGAAGGTGCCCCCGTTGATATCCGTGGTGCTGTTTTATGCTGGTTGAAAGGCTTCCTCCTACTCGACCCGGAGGGGGTCAATGTTTCAAAAACCTCCGACCAGTCCTCTGCTTCTGATGTGTGGGCCAGAGCCGAATCAACTGGAACAAATACCCTAACCTGACGGCGCTTTCCAGCCCTGAATCTCCGCTCTTCTCTTTCTTATTCTTAAAAATTTTTTTTACTTGACCGGGCCGGAAAAGTGACACCGTCACGTCTCAGGGTCGTACGCCTGGAACAAGAAGGTTCGTCGTACAATTTCGGCGATTACAAAAAGAAAGGCGCTTTCCTGCCCTCTCCCTGTTTGTCTTTCCACTTCCGTCGTTCAGGAACAAACACTTCGCCAAATTCTTTTGAGTCCCGGCTCGGTTTTTCCCCACTAACCAATTACGTTACGACCACAGAACAAACTTGGTTGACGAACATGGTTTATGCGCCGCTAATCTAGCGGCTTGTCGAGCATTTGAAAAACTTACACCATCCATCTCAAATGGGATTTGTCCCGTGGACACACGAGCAATCCAACCCGTAGGATTTCCTTTTCCTCTTCCCATTCTAACTTCTGTAGGTTTCCCCGTAATAGGAAGATCCGCGAAAACTCTTACCCATATCTTACTATTTCTTCGGAATTGTCCGCTCATAGCACGATGGAATTGTCCGATTATAGCCCGACGCGCTGCTTCAATGGCTCGATATGAAAGACGACCAGCTCTACAACTTTTGGTGCCATATCTTCCAAAACCAAGTTGTGTACCGTCCGGTTTGCGACCCCTACTACATCTGCCTTTCCTATATTTACGGAATTTCGTACGTTTCGGATATAGCACGTCCCTTCTTATTTTGACTATATGAGATCCGCACTTTGACACCTGAAATTCCGTAACGAGTAGATACTTCCGCAGGAGCATAATCGATTTTCTGGTTAAATACATTACGAGATGTTTTTCCATACTTTCCGCATTCAGTTCTAGCTATTTCCGCACCTCCTAATCGACCTGAACAACAAATACGTATCCCCTCCACCCCTTTTGGCATTATTAAAGGAATATCCTTCACTATTTTACTAAAAACGGAACGAAATGAGATTTGATTGTTCCTCGGTTGAAAAGAGATGTCTTGAGCAATCAGAGAAGCACTTTGATAAACAGATTTGATCTTTACCGATTCAATTAAGGTCTCTGTGTTTGTTCTCTCCGACAAAAAAGATCGCATTTTTTGCACTTCGTTCAAATAAGAGTTGTACCCGTACGGAATTCTTCTGTTTCTCAGTATGATCTCTATCATCATCTCTATTCCCTTTCTAAATTCTCCGGTACTATCTAGGTCTATGAATTTCTCTATCAATTCCATTACCTTATCCTTACCCATGAGGTTCCAACATTTGATCCTTAATTGACCTAGGAGTTGTTCCCGGGCATACTCAAAAAATAGGTTATTATACACCCCAACCCCATCCCTTGGAAAGAAAAAGGTAGCACCGAAGAAAGGAAAGAGCGAGATGGTGGTTTTTGTTGTTCCCGCGAAGCGAAGATCATTTGCCAAGCGAATGAAGTGGATCAACCTCTTTTTGGCTTGGGCCAAACACTTTTTCTCGCAGGTCGAGCGTTCTACAAAAAAAGCGATGCGAGAGCGTATTCTCTTATCTAAGCTTCCTTCCTTCGCTCCCCCCATCGTAGATGGTTCAGCCACGCCCGGTGCCACGAAATGATTGAGAACTACGACGGGGTCGAAATGCATTTTTTTCTTTGTATTCAATAAGTATTGCATGACCGAATAATTCAAGGAGGGGCGCACAGCGGGGAGGGTCCTTTTTAGTAGATGACTCGTCGGGCCGTCAGAGCGGGACTTCTTTGGTAAAAAGAACTTGAATAACTTCGTTTTTCTGAAGGAGTCGTCATTTTCTATCAGGAACGCTATGTCATTTACAAGCTCGGCGTATTTCGGATGCTTGAAGGCCCCGCTGACCCGAAGTGATTTAGAGAAATTCTTCTTTCTCGATGGTGATCGGTCATGGTATCCATAGCGTTGCATCTTTTTCGGCCAAATCCTGATTTCGTTTTGCTTCTCCCGGTCGTCGAGCCTTATCAACTCGACTCTTTTCCCTGCCCCCCGGCCTCTCACTTCGTTTCGTTCTTTCTCTGTACCGTCGCTTGAATGAAGACACCCGATCGGCCCGACTTTCCCAAATGCCCACCACCGGCCCTTCTCCTTTCCGGGTCTTGATTTGTCGCGTCGTTTCAGTCGTAGTGGTCGACGGGGAAGAAAGAAATGAATGAATGTCCTTTTGGGAAAATGTAGAATAATACACCTACCGAGACGAAAGCCAAAGGTAAGTATCGTAGGTGGACGTATCGAACTGAAATAAGATCTCAGATTGACATCTTGATAGACTGATTTACTATAATAATAAATAGAGTCAATGGTGACGGAGCCGTGGGAAGAGCCGCTTCTTTCTTGCGGCGGGGGCTTCCATTCACCAGCGCAGACTACATACGACGTGCTCTCCGAACCGTGCTGGATAGTCACCCATCACACGGCTCTCAAACCCAACCCGTGGTGGATCCCGGGAGACAAAGTCAAAGCGCTTGATCCTTTGCCCCATACTTGGAGATGCTCCTCCCCGCCGATCAAGCAGCGACGCTGCTCGTGATAGGCTTAGCTTAAGCCGCTAACGTTCGGTTCGGATAAGTAAAGTCCCTTCGGTCGGTTCGCTCAGGTGGTCTTTTTTCCCTTATCTTCCCTAACGTTCAGAGTTGTTCTGGTTTGAGAAAGGAGCACCGCCGACGTCCACTGGGGGCGCCCTGAATGAATAAGAAATGGACAGCTGAAGTCAGGCTTGCATGAAACTTCTACCGATAATAAGCTAGATGTCGATTACACACCTGAGGTTGGTAAGAACTGAGGGACAATGCCCCCCTAACCTGACGTGGGCCTACCAGCGAAGCAACTGGTACTTAATCGGGCGGGGGGCGTTTTGGTTTCGTGCAACGCCCCCGCTGCAGGAACAGGCGGTTGTCATTGGAAAGTAAAGGCCCCACCGTCGGGATAAGCGCCCTCGCTCTATTGGCAAAACGCTTCGAAAGAAGAACGTATCGCCGACGGCCCCGACCGGCCGGCCCGCCCCCTTTCTTTGCCCGCCGGCCGCCCCGCTCTTCCTTCTTTGAGATCTGTACCGAGTCTCGCTCCAGGGCGGGGGAAGCATGGATTCTTTAGATCTAAAGAATCCATGCTGCAAGCAGCAAGCGTAGGGGGCGCGCCAAGGCAATACTCTCACGTTGGGGTGGGGCGCGCCAAAGCAACCCGGGATCCCCGGAGGGGTCAGTACTCAATCAAGTACGGTGTTCTTTCCACTAACGTCGAACTGGCTGGCTGCGTTTTGTAGCGCGCGTACTCTGATCCTCTTCGCGCGAATCTACAACTCTCTTTACTGAGCGAGACTCCATCTATATCCCTCAGACGTTTCTTTTTTCTTATCTTCTGTGATTTACATCACAGCTTCACCCCGGCTCCACTTCGCGATAGGGTCTTAATCAAGATAGGGTCAGGGGCGCGTCGGAACGGGGGATGCTCGCGTCTCATCCGAGAGTCCAATCTCTTTGTACAGTGCTTTTGTGTCTTTGAATAAAAAAGAGGGAAGGGGGTCGATTTAGGCTCCTTCCCTTCTACTGCAGGGATGCGATATAAGGTACTACGAGCCCTCTGTCCCACGCATCGGAACAGCTCGCGTGGTTCACCGGTTCCACCGAAAACTCTCATTTGTGGAAGCGGAGCATAGTGCGGCGCCGAGCGAGAAACGTCTCTTCTTTCGGTTTATTCACTGATCTGAAATGAAACGTCAGCACTTGTTTTCTTATTGATTCCTGGGTCCCGGCGTTCGCAGAATCAGTCGGTACGAACCGAAGACGCACTTCTCAGATCAGTGATGGCCTCTCCAGCGGAGCTGGGCGCCGGGCCCTGGATGCGCTAGCGATCGGCACCTCCGGGGAGTGCTTGCCCGGGTTTCTCGGCCTGGTATCCTGCACCTCGCGTTCATGATATCTACATTCAACTGTGCCCCGGAGACACGGTCGAAGCACGCCCGTCCAGTGTGCCTCTTTCACGACATGCTAAGGTCCCGGGTGTCTTCCTGTGGTCTTCTAGCTGGAGAAGAAGTCGTGTCCGTCCCGGACATCTGCAACGTCCTCTTATTTCATAACCTTTCTTTTTGAATATGGGACAAAGATCAGGAAAAGACGGACCGGACCCATTCGGTGACTTTCGCGGTCGCCCTCACTGAACCGACTTGGATCTGAACTACGATTCAGATCAAGTCTTACCGAAATTGGATTGCTTTTTCGTGGCATATGTATGGCGCTCCTACTTTACTTTTTCCCCTTTCTTCCCTTTCCTTTATTTGTTCTCGAGGGTCTTCGTCTCCGTGTAGAAGCAAACTCTCCAAATTTATGACCAACCTTTCCTTCAGTGATCTTACAACGAACAGGATTTTTTCCATTATAAATTAGTACGGAGCAATCAACGAATTCCGGCAAAATAGAAGATCTACGTGACCAAATTTTCCTGCTAAAAAGACTTTCTCTGTTCTTCTTCATTCTCAACAGGAAAGCATCAAAAAAAGTCCCCTTCCATATAGATCGTCGTGGCATGAACTAAATTCTGAATTTCCCAACCCCCAAAAATTCCCTAAATCCTGCTTTGGCGGCTTCCACCAAGGGGACGCCGAAGGTCTACCCCCTTTCGCGCGCCCCTCACCTCCTACATGAGGATGATCCGCGGAGTCATTGCAAGACCACGAACAGCGGGGCCGTTGCCTAACCACGGAATTTGTCCTGCTTTTCGAAGCGTCACGTGCACCATGGTTGAGATGTCGGATTGGATGATTTCCAATCTCGAAGAAAACGACGAAGCTGACGGCTGAAAGAGCCTGAAAGCCCCGATTGTCTCTCTATTATACGTCATTTCACTGAGGCGAGTGACGACTGGATTGTCGCGTAGAACGTACCATACCGGTTTCATTGAAAGCCTCTTATTCAGAGAGCCATACTCCCGACGGCCGACGGTGACGGTCTCATAGGAAAGCGTAAGAAAAAGGCGTTCATTCATTTCCTTTTTTCTAGTGTTGTGGTCTGCTTGCTTATTCGATCCGGTTCACCACCCGCGGAGAAGGGCCATAAGCAGGTCTTCTGTCTGTTCGATACTCTCCGTCACTGGCTTATAACTTACAAGCGAGAAAAGCCCTTATAGAGAGGCTGAGGCTAAGGGGAAAGCAGAAAGCAGATCCCGCTACTAAAAGACAAGAGCGGAGATCCCAGCGGGAGAAAAAGAGCCAATATCCATCTCTTCAGCGCGAGTTGTTGGTCGGACCGTGGAACTCCTCCATTATAAATGACTTTTTTCCTTTATCATAGTTGGGGAGGATCTTAGGTAAAGAGTCAGAGCAGCTATGCAAGCACACACATGGGAACTAGTCAACGCCCTTGGTTTCGTAAAGTCAGTGCCCGTCGCTTTGTTTGGTTCGTCAAATGGTGGGTCGATCAGTCTACTCGCCCAAAAGATGAGATGGATGCTCCTTTCACAGTATCCTGTGAGTCTCGGAGTCAAAGCGGAACGAAGCGTGACTTTCGACGAGCATTCCTAAAACGAACCAGCCGCGAATAAAAATAAAAGAAGGTCGCCCTATTCAAATAACTGCAAGGCTATGGGTTCAACTCTCGGGGTTTAAGCGGAAATTCCCAGCTTTCTCCACCTTTTCCGGGGCTTTCGTCAATCACTTTTGAGATTGCGTTGAAGGCTAAACGTAAATGGCAGACTCGTGACGAAGGCTAGGGTGTCGCTGCTGGAGAGGAGACTTCGCTGGACCGAGAATGAGCATCCGAAATACAAGCACGGGAGGATGGTCCCGGGCTACTAAATCGAGGGATTCATCGAGAAGAAGAATAAGAGTCCCGGCCGTCGAGGCCATGCGAATATGGAAGGGGATCTCGCTGTGGAAGAGGGAATTCATTGGCTCGACACCAAAAGTGCGTGGTGGGGGAGTAGGTGGTGCCTCTGGTTTAGTACTTTATGCAGTAGTCTTTGTCTTGCGGGGCATCATCCGTCGAATTTCTTATTCGTGATAGCCGCATAGTTGGGCTTTCTATTTCTACTCGGCAGCGAACAAAGAAGCGGTGATCTCGATAAGCTAAGCAATTTACTCTTTGTTTGCGATTCTTTCGACGGAAGGCTCAGATCCAATATCGGTAGCGGAAGACTCTGACTTGTGTAAGCCTGAGAGATGGCCTGGACCAGAAAGCTTTAATGGCGGGGGCAGAAACGGAAGCAGGTACGAATAGAAGAAGGCCTAGAATAGCCAAGCCAAAGGGGGGAGTCCCCTAGCGCGAAATCAGTTGCGGAGTCACTCTTTTCGTCACCCTCACTAAGAGGAGCTTAATCGCCTCGGATTACTACTGAGGAAGCTTCTCATTCTAGGCCCGCTCTCTAACCGGTAATTCAAGCCCACGGAGCGGTCGCTTCCCCTCCTTTTTTATAGTCTCGTGAGCTCGCTACTGGCTTGGGTAGGGGACCAGCATATTATGCATTTACGACTGACTTTGAACCGTCATTTTGAAGGAAGTTTATCAAAAACTGGACTTTACTCTTCTGGATCTGTAGAGGCACCTTTCCCCCACCAGGGAGTTAATCGCTTCGGTTTCAAGAGTCGTTTATAGTATAGGCAGGCCGGTCGCGCTTGTCTATCGAAAAACTTTAGAATCCCTTTCACTTGCTGCAGCTATTGTTGACCTACGTGAAGTGCCCTCAGTTACAGTCTTTCTGTCCTCGCAAAGAGGAGTTACAGATCCAGAACTAGTAGACCCAGCAATAGAATATGGCGCTGCTTACTTACCCACGGGCATTCGCCCGCTCTTCCTAGACTCTGGATGCCATGCCACCCACATACATGAAAAGAAAGCTTCAGCTTGGATTGCCTTCATCACGAGAAATGTGTTACGATTAATGCCGATAAGAAGTCGGTCCAGACCGGGGAGGTTCCTGACGCCCCTTTGAATGCGCTGGTTTTTCATCATTCTTCCATCCAGTAATCGATCGCTTTCGAAAAGCCTTCGCCCCAATAGTGTTATGCCGATCACCCTTGACGGAGAGGGGGACGTCGCGCTAAAGACCGAGGGATCTTTCTTTGCTTTTCGTTTAGCTACGACTGCAACCACCCCTTCCGTCAAAGGGCATACAAGAACCCCTACTTTACAGATAGAGATCGGGGGAGTAATAACCAACCCCAACCAAAAAAAGGGACTTTATGAATAGCGAAAGCAGATGCACCAATGCCCGACCCGAATAGAAAGTCTTAGGCGACCGGGATGTAATCTAATCCGCCGAATCCTGTCAAAATGTGAAAAAGAGGCCAAGCCAATTTCCCCGGCTTTACTCATTTGAGGATGAAATCCATTTCCAGCATCTGTCTCGCTTTGTCTAATTCCTCTTGATCCCGAAGCGTATGAGAGCGCCTTGTATGGAACTAACCCCGCCGCAATGTCCGAATCGGATATAAGAAAGATGCCAGCCAATTCGGTACCGCCTGGTGGAAGCCCTGCTCCTTCGAATGAGGGTTCGGTACATGCCATTCCGTTTGATTTAGGGGAAGAGGGTGACGTCGCCTTCCCCTGTCAATGGAGGAAGATGAGCAAGATCAAGTTCTTCGACAGAACCATCCCGACCGAGGGCTAATCATAGATCGCGCTATGGTCTTTTTTTGATTCTTTTTTCTTGTTTCCGGTTAAAAGGTTGCCTTCTCTGGAAGCATTATGTTGAGTCACTCCAAGAGTAGAATCAGCAGCTCACCTCACGTTTTAGGAACAAAGTGAGGAATCACACGTAGACGGACCTGAGCATTCTCCTGCTCTACGGAGCCCTCTGGATCCCGAGTTGGGGCTGCTTGACGCTCTTCTCCTTTCGAGTGAATTGAATTACTTCGGCTCGGATGCCTTTGATCGAATGGAAGGATGGATGCCTGCCTTTAGCGACTTCGTTCGGTCATTCCTTATTTACTTGTTCGCTATGGCTTGAGAGTGAATCGCACGAGAGGGGAAGTAAGAGATTGAAAAGAGGATCACGCTACAGCGCCTCGCTCTCGGGCTTCATCTCCGACGGTACCATTTTGTTTAGTTGCTTTGCTCATATCGCGCTATGATGACATTCTTCCTTTCGAACGACTGGCTGGATGAGACTCTTTCTCAACCTACTTTGACCCCGCTCGGTGAGTGTGACAGGTAAGGCGCTGTAGCGTTTCGATGATTTGATGACAATTTTTCAACATTTTCTTTTGCCGTTGACGTAGTGACATCTGCTCTATCTGCCCAATAGAAGGCTTCGCTCATTACTCCTCCGCTGCCAGACTTCCTATATAAATTAGGAAAGGTTCATCATTGGCTGCTCGCCCTAAACGATGCTATTAAGGTGAGACGAGGTCACTTTTTAGATGGCTTGAGCTTGACTCCGCGTATCTGACCTCGGAATATTTCTAAAGGATTGCCCTGCCCGAGGGATGGATCTTTCTTTGCTTTGAGCTGAGCCTATGTTGGGCGCTGGTTCGTGAAGCGGAGTACCCGTGACTGAGGGGGTCGAAGACCAAGAAGTGAGCTATTTATACCAAGCATTCTTCTTATGGCTAGATCCAATCTCCTGGTCCCTGCGGAAAGGAAAAAGAATTTCATGTTCTTCCTTTCGGGAAGGGAGGATTAGGGAAATCCTATTGATTGCTGCTTTCTGTTTAAGCGGAGCTCGCTGCCTACTCCACGAGTCACCACAGCTTCGCCTACGCCACTTGTATATAGACAACAATAGTGCCCAAGATCTTCCCTTCGCGTAGCTCATTTTTCTTTTCCTTCCAACCTCACTCCGTGGCCTGTGCTAAAGAAGCGTGTCTTAACTAATTCCTTTGAACTTATTTCACCTACGCAAGCGCCTCTCGATATCTCCTCACCTTGCACCTTTTCTTTCTTTTCCTCACCCCATGATCCCTTTCCCATGTCGTGGAAGTGCAGCAGTGCTCCTTCATTCTTGTATCTGAAAGGCTTTTTCCAATATGCCCTCACCACTCTTTCTGTTTCCGTAAGTGAATCTTGAGTCCGTTTGCTGAACCAGTATCACGTCTGCTGGAATTCCCGGAGCGGAGATTTTCGTTTCAATCAGAGAACGTGTGGTGCGGGCTGGGCTTCCACTATGCCTTCCTGGACCACCATAGCAGTGGCAATCTATTAATTAAAAAGGCTTCGGAAGAAGGGAAACCTCGGGCGATTCACCTGGTGATCTTGGATGGGCTAATTGGGGTTTCCTCGAGCCCCAGAATAATGTTGACATACCACGGGGGCCTGCACCTCATGATTAGGAAGAGGGTTGGTTTTGATTCCCGTGTTAGGCTTTTGAGGAGGAGACTGAGTCTGGGGTTCTTGGTTGAATTCGAGCGACCCTTGTTTGATTTTCAATTCAATAACGTCCTGGAGGTTCCAACAGTAATTGGTCTCATGATCATAAACCCGGTGGTATGCGCAGAACTTCGACAGGTTTGCTCTAGTAAAGTCTTGTTGTTTTACCTAAAAGGTCTCTGGTTGTTCCGGCCATTGTAGTCGAAAGCCTGTGCGTTGAAATTTCTTCTCTGCCTTTGCCATTGGACTTGAGGTTTCCCCTGATTAGGCTGTTGTTGCGGAAAGGGGCCGGAGGAACTGACTGAGCCTGTGTGGGCTGAGGTTGGGCTGGTTGCGGTGGCGAATTAGCCGAAGCAGGTGGTTCGCCTGGTTTTGGTTGCGCTGGTAGTTCCCTCCCCTGGCGTTAGACTGGCCACTTTGGGAGACGGTGTTTACTTGGTTATTCGCGGGAGGCTTACCGGGGGGGTTCTTTCTGTTGTCGCCCCCGAAAAAAGTGCATGGAAGGGACTACCGATCTTGGTGGAAAACATTGAGCTGAGGACTCCCTTTTTCAGATTTCTCTCTAGCTGGGGGGCTCTGTCGTACAGCTCGATGTAGACGCTAACGGGCCCTAAAAGCAAAAGCATGAGGGAACAGAGAGGATCTCTAAGGTTATAGCCATTTGGACAGCTTGGGACTCGGTATTATGATGTTGGTTTTGGCTAGGAGTTACCTGAACCTAGTCACAAACGGCTGGACATCTTCATAAGGTCCTTGGGTGCTATCCTCTAGGTCAGAGATGGTAGGCTTCTTTCCGGGGCCAACTTTCTTAAAACCAAGCAAGGAGTGGATTATTCATTAAAGGGACTCCGAAAAAGATATAGGAGTCTCAGTTGTGAAGGCCGAAATAGTCGGTACTATCACTACTTTAGAAGCCGGAGATACCCTCCAGCTGGCAGAAAAGAGAGGCGAAAGTCTCGAGCTACGCTCTGGCAAGGAAACCCCCTTTACGTACTATTCAGTTGATTTGGATGCTACTACTTCTGCCTTCTTGTCTTATTCATTTTCTTGAGAAAAGAGGAAAGACGAATCCTAGCCATAACTTCATCTTCCGATTTGGCTTCTTCGGACGTCTCAGCAGATTCATTCTGCTGCAAGCCCAGCTCGGCTTACGCAATGATCGGAAGAACTCTCTTCAACCGCCCATGATTGAGACAGACGTCGATGAGAACAAAGTCTTTTTCATAGTCTGCTAATTTTCTTCTTGTTGCATCTCGTCGATACGATAGGTGGATTGACCTTCCCCGTCATATGCCCTAAAGGTTGACTGTCTGGATGGTACTTTTCAAGAGATAAGCGAATCGTGCTCAAGTGGTGGTTGACGAAAGATCTAGTCCTCGTTTTCCCTGTCTGGTGTGGTCTTGGATTCCGCTGCCCCTTTGCGCTGTGACTAGGCCCCCTTTCCGCTTCACGCAATAGCACGCTCCGAAGCAAACGAGCTTCGCCGGTAGTAGCCTCCTGAATTAGTCGAGTAGCTTCTTTCCGGCAAAGCTTACCAATCCTACACTCCTTTCTCCTATTCTTTGTCTGGTGGAGCTATTCCCAGACAGCCTGAGAGCTGAGTGAGGACCTTATTTGAGATGCTTTTTTCCCGAAATAATCACTCCTGTAGCTTATTGCGCTCGATCTACATCCTACCTAACTTGATTAAGCTCTTCTTCTTTCTTACACACAGAAGGTTTTTGCTCTCGTATTGCGTCCACTTCGTTCAGTTACATTAGGGCTTTACCCAACTCTACCTTGGTGATTAAGTTCCGCTTTAGTTGGTGTGAAATGAGCTGATTCTAGGATAGGAGGTCTTGTCGGTATGGAACCTACCTTTCCGGAGTGAAGGATTGTCATCCTATAGCCGAGTGTTTTTATTTTGGTTTAGAGTCGAGTGATGAAGCTTATGATTCTGCCGTTAGTGAGAAGCAAGTAAACTCTATAGCCCTAAACTAAAGGAGCAGGTCAAGTCTATGTGACCAAGGCAGGAAGAAATCAGTCTTAACTAAGCCCACAGGCTAGCGATGTCACTTCCGGGTAGGAATTCAATTCAAGAAGATGGATCCGTTTAAGCCGCTATTTCATCAGCATCTGGCACGGCTTGAATTGCTTTCACTGCTTTTAGCTAGTTCGAACTACAGCCTGACTTCCTTCTTCTTTTGGGTCTGCTTTGCCTTGCTTTGCTACCGGGGTTGAACTCAAAAATCATAGGAGTCGGAGACCTGGTATTTGACTTATTAAATCGAAAAATGATCTTCCTATGGGGCGGTAATATCAGACAAGTGGTTTAATGCCCAAAGAGAAGCCTTCAAGAGCGCTTTTGGGGATTTGGTAATTGGCTTTACCGAAGAATGGCCCTAGTCTGATGGTGAGGGGGCTCAGGCTTCTCGGACTGTGACTCCTACATCTGCTTTGTTCTCTTCAGTTAGCTCTAAGATAAGAGATAAAGTTCTGCTACGCACCTCTCGCCAAGACTAGTTTAGTTGCCTTTCAATCAAAGGCCGTATTCTCTGCATCAGGCTCCTACTCTTGATTCAATTCCTTCGACACCTTCCACCAGCATTGGCTTCACGCTTCGCCCCTATCCCAACAAGCCCGTCTAAGAGCTTATTGGTCTTACCAGCAGCCGGTACTATTCTCTACTCCCAAAGAGCCTAGACCGCTAATGCCGTTGAATGAACGTCCTTTCGGAAATGCTGTTTTCAGGAAGAATTTGATGTGCACAGAGGATTCATCTTTCAACTAGCCTATACCCATCATATGAGGAGCTTTGGATCAAATGGTGCCTAGCCTTTCGAAAGGAAGCCTGTCTGTCTGTACACACCTTATGACTCGAGTGTACCAAAAGAGATCGGATCCCGATTCAAGACTTCCGGGATTTAGGGGTTGTTCTTCGCTGAGAGCTTCTTCACTCAATTACCAAGATTCAATCTACTTTCTTTTTCCGCTCGCTGCCGGATGCGTTCTTTAACTTTAAAGCCCTGCTATACGTGCAGGATAGGTGGAAGGCACATGCTTCTCTTTACGACGTAAAGGAAAGACCTCTTTTCTAATTCTATACTAGTTCCTATGGCGTAAAGGAAAATAGTTTCATTTCGGCTATTACATCTATGGGTCAACGAGTTTCTGGAGTCTCTTAAAGAGGGGATCGAAGCAAGGTCAAATCCCATTATTATAAATAGTTATTCTAAAGAATACGATCATCTCACAGATGAAGAAGTGAGCAAGCCTTTCTACAATGGATTCTAACAGCGCAGACTAGGCATCTTTATCTGATTTCAATTTATATATTTTTTTTTATTAGTAAAGCCCCTTGTTTCAAGGCGGGGGCCTTCCCCAGGAACATGGTTTAATTGCGATTTTTATTTAGCAGCATTGGCCGTAGAATCCAATATTGAGGGTGACTGACCACTAGATCTGTCGATCGAGACCTTGGTCTTCCTGCAGTACTACAGGCTTTTGACTCTCTCTCTATGGGCTTCGGGCTAACGCCCTAGATCCTCCACTAAATCCTCCAACGGTGAGACTGAGTGTCTTACTTTATCTTAAGACGACAGAGGTACGTAAAGTAGAGGTCCCTCAATTCAACTATCTCTTAATACTTTTCTGGGTGACCAAGACATAGACTAAGATTCCTTTGTATCCGGGCGCTTACCTCGCTTGTTAGGGATCGATGCTTCGCCTCATCCGTGCTCCTTGGAAACCTTGACTCTTCAATAGATTCATCTTAACTCCTGAAAAGTGGTACTTTCTGTTTGCCTTACCGTCTTTTCTCAGCGGATCAGCCACATACTCCGAAGTAACGTTAGTGACGGGAACGTCAGCTATCTTTTGGTCAGGTTTTCTGGGGGTTGGTTCCTCTACTAGAATAGGTTCCGAACGCCTCACTTCTCTTACTTTCGGTGCTTATCTTCAATCATAAGATGGTCACCCGCCCTAAGCAACATCGGTTCACCATAGATATCTCAAGAACTTCTCTTCTTGACTAGGAGAGCGCTCTTCCTTCTCAAAGATTTCTTCACTTCTCCCAGCGCTGCTCAAGAATCATTCTTGTACCTACTATTCTTTCTATTCTTTCCGAACCTGGGGCTTCGCTTGCTCGCCCACTTATCCATGCGTTCTTTGGTAGGCAGCATAGCATCTTTTGGTTTTCCACTTCCAAGAAAGACTTAAGTGAATTAACCATTCGCTTACTCTTGTAGACCGCTCTCCTCGCTTTTATTGTTATTATAAATCTTTCTTACTTGGGTAGCCGGATCTTGATAATTAGAATGGGCAAAGCTCTCCCTTCCTTTGGTGATGAAGTTGGGCCGTCTTTCTTATGTCAATTCTGGGTCAACCATATTCCCATCCTCGGCTTTCAGCCTCAGAGACTTTCCAACCTTTTCGGTAGGAAGGATCACTACAACTTTACTCAGGTCGGGCACTACCCAATGATCAAGTACCGGTTACAGTACAGGATACCAAAACTAATTCACGACTCCTCCATCGAGCAATGCAACTCGAGATGCAACATGTATTATTTCATTTAAAATGGCTATTCTAAAAATAGGATATGAACAGGATTTTCTCATGAAAAAATGCAACTTTGAAATTGCGTAGGTGTAGGTGATGGCAGAAAATCTTCAAACGGTGGTGTGATCCACACGAGAAGATACAAAAAGGCTGTCATTGGGTGGAGAATTTCCATCCATTTGCTGTCTCGTTCGCTACCGCCCCTACTTCAATTAAAGGGGGTCAGAATTACGCAATTGGACCAGTTGGAGCTATAGCTGAAACCTCTCGAATTGGGGAAACCGCCCTCGATCCCACTAGAAATGTGGAATAGGACCCGCTCCTGGACGGAAGAAGATGCGCGTCGCGTGCTCGATCTAGCCATTGTTCTCAATTGGTTTGAAGAGCGGCGGATCCCTTCCTTCCAATAAAGGGTTTTGTCTTTGATTTTTAGTGGAGTCTCCAACACTTTCTCCGGTCTAATGAGCGTTCACGTCACGTTTTCTAAGAGGTTTTATAGATACGCGAGTGGGTTTTCAGTTTAATAAGGGTAGAAGATCTCAAATCATGCTTTGCATTGCAACTCCCATGCATACAATAGCTACGAGCTTCTGTAAGCGCTGTTGCGCGAGTACTGTATCACGAGCGCACTACCGAGTCCCACGAGTACACTAACGAGAGAGGAACTACGAGCAGAAATCAGTAGTCACTCTTCGACTTAAATAAAGATATTGCGTATGCAAGAGAGAGATAGTCAGTCTATTAAGCGGCCGAGAATCTTATGTCATAAGGACCAACGAGGATTCAGGAGGAAAAGGAGAAGGGGAAGAAGCGGGGTAGAGGAATTGGTCAACTCATCAGGCTCATGACCTGAAGATTGCAGGTTCGAATCCTGTCCCCGCCTAATCACTTGAGATGCTGGGGGTGCTCAGCGGGCCAAACAAAACAAAGGGGATGAAGCTGAAGTTGCTGATAGGGCACAGCCCCCCCAAGGCAAGGAGTCCGTTCATGGTAGAAGTCCTTCTTGCTTCCATCTTTCTTTCCATTTCCCTGCCTTGCTTTGCCGGACAGTTTCGCTCTCTCAGTCCACTAGCAATACACCAAGTAAGTCAGTACAGCACTAGCAAGGGATTTTTCCAGTACATTGCTTTTCCCTCCTATGACCATCTGCTTTTGAGCCTAAATAGAATCTTGACTATTGGGATAACTCAAGAGAGATTGAGCCTGGGATTCCTTCTAAGAAAGCAGTCTACTCATGAATGATTCTCAGAAGCCATAGGAAAAGTCTAGTTCATCACTAGCTCTTAGAGCAAAGAGCAAGCCTTCCTGCCTTTACAGCTCGCAAACCAGACTCAAAAAAGTAGGGGAGAGCAATTCTTTTATCTAACGTTAACTAAGAAGACTATAAGAGGAGAAGTCGACTCATGTACTCTGGTTACCAAAGAAAGAGACTTTTGGCGATTTAAGAAGTCACCGCCTATCTGCGACAAAAGCATACTACTTTTCACATTTTGAAAGAATACGCTCTTAGTCTTATAGAATCCAAGGAAAGTGATTGACCGTCTCGATGCTTTGAATAGCTATCTTTTTCGAGCTAAGCAAGCAAGTAACCTACTTCTCTGCCCTTGCTGATCAATCCAAAACTGCCCTAAGACTCTCTCACCCAGGAGATTAGATAAAGTCTTCCGTGGCTGACTCCTATTCCCTTGATTCGCTTTAGTAGGAATGGGAGGGATCTGCCCCTTGTGCAAGAGCTTTAATATGACTATTACTATAGGAAGAGGTTAGCGCTTTGGTTAACTAAAGCATTAGGAAGGAAGGCAAATCTTTGTATTTGCACTAGAGATGGAAGGAATATCAAAGCATCCCACCTTCCCACGGAGCGCTAATAGGGGACTTTCTTTCCAGAAGCAATAGGAGCATGGGCGGCTTCGCACCTTCTCAAGCGCTACGCCCCTCGGGAGGTAGCGAGTGCACTACATCCCTACCTGTAGAAGAGTATAAGCATTTGCCGATAAGAAAGCAGCAAGGAAAGGAAGAGAAGGTTCCTTCTTTGTGGGGAAGGAATAGTTCCTGAAACAATCCCATCTGTCTATTAGTGAAAGCCTTTGAAAGAATAGGCTCTTTGAAAGGGGCGTAGCGAAGAGGAGAGATCTTTTAACATTAGTCTTTCTCGATGCGATAGAAAGATGAATGCTAAAGACTAGAGAGTGAAGTGACCCATTGGAGAAATGACATAATGCTAATCCATTCACTAGGAGTAGTAGCGCTAGCGGCAAAGGGAGCTCAATAAGAAGACTAAAAATTCTTTCTAGCCTGCTGTTGAGAGATGTGGAACTCTTTCTTCCCTTATTCCTGCCCTTCCCGCTGCAGTTGATGGAGAAGCATTGAGCAAGGCAAGATTGTTGTTAGCTACAATCTCTGCCCTTAGTATCTTCCTTCGCTCTGCATAGCTGTGCATTGAGGGAGCAGCAGTGGAGTTAGGAAAGGTATATACTGGGCAGTTACAAGGCAATACCACTAGGGAAGCGGATCAAGCATATGTTTTTGACGATCGATAAGAAGGGGGTTGCTAATGATAAAATATATGAAAAAGGGCATCGAGGTATCCCGGAACCCTTCCTCCCCTCCTTCAAACTAGCTCTGGAAGCCTCTCAGGCAAAGTGCCCTCTTCTCCTTAAGCCCTTGGAACTCATACCTCTCTTTTAGGCGCGAGTGAAAACAGTTCCTGATTCCCTCTTGCTTATCCCTTTCCCTTCCCTCTCTCCTCTTATGGGAAACCTCTTTCACCATCCCACCTCTACATGAAAGGCTTTTCCCCTCGGGAAACGTATAAGAAGGAATTAGTGTTTTCTAGAGTCAAGTAAGCACAGATGGAACTAGAACCTATCTCATAGTATGCTTTCGAGTGTCTTGCCTTCTACCAATTAGGGGAATTCTATTACATTCAATCCAATCAGTCAAGCCAAGAAAGAGAAAGCCTGTTTTAAAGCACTGGGCTAGAGAACAGGGCCGGTAGGGAAGGTGCGATTGAGCGACCGGATGTTCAAGTGATAGGTTGGAGATTAGTTGGCATTGACTCCGGTACTAAATCAGTTAATCCGGATCCGGAAGTTCCTTCGTAGCCTAGTTACTACATGAACCATTACTACTTCCCTTTCGTGGGTTCCTAGCCCAAGGCTTCCTTCTCTTGAGTGAGTTGCCTACCCACTAAACTACCTTTCGAGAAGACCGAGACGAGAATCATGAGCTACCTTTCCTTCTGCCCTTTGTCCCGAGATTGAATGATTCTTCCCATCGGTAACTGAACCACCTTTTGTCACTTCACTACCTGGATCCTCCTCTCTTGATGAACTCTCGGCTGATTCAACTCAAGCAAGAACAGCTTGAACAAGAAGAGTGGATTCAATAGACTGAGGCTCAGTCCTTGGTATCAGTCCTGGATGAGACGAAGTTAGAACAAGCAATCACATCCGATCTAGGAGTTCAGTTGCTCGGTTTCCTCGGTCTTCTGGTTCCGGTGGTGAAATTTGCTCCTTCGCCAAGGCGCCCTCTCTTCTCAATAGCAAGATCAGGTTCTATTATCACAGAAGTAGGAGCTAAACTATTAGCAGCCGTAACTCGTCACTCACTTTATTCGTTCGCCGACCCTTACTCAATTCATGCAACAGAAGTTGCTCATGAAGAAGATTCTAAATTGAAGTTGATTCTGACTTTCTTGCTGGTGAGTATTACTTGCGGGTATTGATTCTGCTTTCACTCTCCTCTATGCCCGGAAGAAGACTAGCTCATTAGCGCCTCTACCCATAGGTGGTCAAAAGCCGTAACTCGTCAACTTAGGCGCACTCCTATTAGCTCCGCTATCCTAGCTTTCTTTTCTCACATACCCTTGCGGGAACTATACATAGCAGCTTTAACTACAATCAGCTCTCTTCCCTCGGCTCTCATCACTCCTCCGGCAACGAGGAAAGAGAAAGAACGAACTCTTGCCCTTTACACGGAGAACTTTTCAATTAGATGCCATGGCAGAAATAGAATGAAGAGCTATAGCAGGAACCACTGGACTTGGGGTTAACTCGGGTCGAAGGACCTCTATGAAAGCGAATGCGATCAGGTGAGCTTGATGATTGCGCTATTGGGTGAATAATGTAACACTAGAGTTGTCTTCGTCTCTGCGGGAACATATTCAAACGATATGCCGAGGGAATCGTATACTGACTAGCCGCTCATGCTGGGTCCGTGGAAAAGGGAAATTAATGCATATTTCGTTTCGAAGGAGTCAACATCCAGAAAGATTCATTTGAAAAAAGATGCAAGGGAAGGGGATGCCAGCTACTAGCCGAGCAAGGGCATCTGATCTCAAGACGAGGCTTTGAAAAAGGGCATGGCTTTTATTTGACAATTCTGGAACTTCTCACTAGGCAAAAAGTTGGACGCTACGCTTCTTTCCCTTCCTCTAGCCGTGGCATGGCAAGAGAGCTTTATTATCTAATAGCAGGTGTTACTGGGGTAGGGGACCCACTCTTTCTTCGAGATGGTATGTGGACAGCGGATACTCCTAGGGAAAGAGGAGGTCGACCCACTTCTCCTAGATTCGCGGGAAAGGTTATCCCTCTTCACTGGGTGCGCTGGATGCAGGAACAAGTCTCATCGAGGGGTTCATTCATTCTTTCTTCTAGCCGTGGTAGGAGAGGGTTGAACACTCTGACGGGTGGTTGGCTGGCAAGCCAATCTTGATATCCGAACATAGGGTGAATGAAGTTAGCCAATAGCTCCTCTCTTCGAGATGAGAGGGAAGTAGGCGTCCGACTCAAGACTATCATTCGTATTGCTTCTAGCTCAGTCAAGACAAGTTCATGTGAGCATGCCGGCTAATCCACCTATTCACTCTAGCTAGAAATTCAATCAATATTAACGGGGAGTTTCCACTTCCGCCTCATACGGCTCCTCTAGCAGAGCAACTCTATCAGTTCTTCGAGATGGGGAGCAAGACCGGCTGGCGAATTCGCTGCTTCAGGGTCCGGCTTTTTGGAGGGGGGTTCCTCACATGTGCCGGCTCATCACTTCTCCTTTCATTATGACCTTCTACTCGTTCTAAATTCTCCTTAGGGGGGAAAGAGTAGGAATCTCTCCTACGGCTAACTCAATCCATCTCAGAGGGGAGCTTGCTCTGCTCTCGATGCACCCGGGGAAAGCAGCTCTTAGAGCTATCTCTAGCCGATGCCAAAAGCAAGGCAGGGTGGGGCCGGATTCCGTCTTTATTGGATGGAACGGCCGTGGGTATAGGAATGAAGGTAATTGATAGGATGGCCCGCCGGCTAGTATCGGCGAGGGAGGGAAAGGCATAGAAGTTAAATAGCTCTTTTTCCTAAGGGATTTAAAAGGGGATAAAAGGAGGCAAGCAAAGAAAGCAAATAGGGTCGCCTTTTCCTCTATCTCTGTTGGGAGTAAAAGGGAGTCTATTCTCATCCGGGTGATGTGCCTGCCTTCGAAGGACCTCTATTGAAAGCTGGGCCAGCTACATAGACAAATTCATTCCTTCTGCCCTCTTTCGAGTCGAGATCAGTGCCACCTGTCGTGGTCTTAGAAAGCGCTTCGATCGAAAAAAAAAGGCTCTTTCATCTTCCCCCGGTGGGTAGGGCTCCCTCATGAGTGATTGATCGATTGGGTAATAAGCAGCAGTCCTTATATCGGTATCGACTGAACTTCCTATTGATTTACACGGCGGGCGTCGCTTGTCTTCATTCAGCAGATAACTGGTCGCTTGACGATAAGGAATAGGAGTAGCTTGCCCTATCTATAGAATAGAGTCAGAGAAGGAAATAAAGTATAAGGATAAGTGGTAGCATCATAAGATGTCAAGTTTAAGGTAGCATCTATGAAAAAATTTTTGAAGGAAGGATAGGACACAGAATAAGGACCTAAAGTTGTTCGTCGGATGAGACCGAGAACCGAAAGATGTCTATCAAAGAGCGAGAGGGACTGACTAGACCGCTGTCAACCAGCTCTGAAGGTTGCAAAGCCTTTAGAGTGCCCCTGAACGGAAGGAAAGAAAGAGAAAACTCTATCCTAGCTACCGGGGAAGGGGAGAGGAGAACAGAGGTAACCATCAAACTATAGAACCTCACCTCAAACAAAGGCCCTCGGAAGAGCCTGAAGTAGAGAAAGCTCAAAATAACAGAATACCAGCTTAACCTCGGTAAAACCTTTGGAATACAGATCGTCGAGCCGCCGACAACTCCGAGGGTTCACTCAAAGAGGGGTACTCCGCGAAAGACTATTGAGTGACCTGTCGAGCTGATCCGACACCAAGTGGGCCGCACCTCTGAGGACTCAATATGAAACAGAAAGGTGTTCCTTTAACCCCGAAAGTCGTCCTGTAGATAGGTTTCTCACCGGTCGCAGGTGCATCAGAGTCAAATCTATCTTTCGGGTTTCGGGCGCGGGCACTTTGCTTTTCATTAACTCCTTCTGGTTCTGTTAGCTAGGCTAGTTAAGCTAGTAAGTTTAGGGCAAGCGGTTACCTTGACTACTCTACCCCGAATAGTCAAGGTAGAGTCCTGTTCTTTTCAGTAAAATCGTATAAATCCCCGTTTTTTTCTTTCGGTCTCGTTAGGTAGGCTTTGACCAAAGAAAGTACTTTTCCGAGTTCTTGTTCCGCGTAAGGGGATTCGTACCGTCTTTTTTTACTTTTCTTTGCGTAAGGCACCATGCCTGATATCTAGCCGCTTCTTTGATTGTTCTATTCACGAGTAGTTTTGCAGTTCCAGGCAGATCATAGAATTCATAGCGTTAGTTCGGTTACAGGCGATGGTTACTTTGAAAAGAGAATGCTTGCTTTTACGGGAAGGACTTCTAGTTTCAGTCAGGCCAGTTACGGGAAGCGGTAGTAAACTCCTGCTTTTGCGGTTGTGAAATCAGTCCTCTAGACCCGGTACTAGGCAAAGCGAGGGCACAGTTCCAGCTAGCCGGTTGATCAGATAATACATCTAAAGTTCTGGTAGTCGGGAAAGAGTAGTTGAAGAAGCCGGAAGTACTTGAAAGTGATTTCCAGTGATCTTTGTCTCTTGTTGAAAGGTCATTTGCTCTTTCATTACTAAGCAAGTCAAGCTATCTTACTAATAATAATACAGGGAAAGAAGGGAAGTCAAGCCTTTAGGCTTATACAGGGCGCTTAATAGGAAAAACTCCTGCAGTTACAGTCTTTCGTGCTTTAGTCTAATCTAATAATGAGAGCTAGAGTTCTCATAAAATGTTTGATCCGCTACAGAGCGACAGCCCTCAATAAATGATCTCATTTGCTAATCCTTGCTAAGTTTGCTCAGTCTGTTCTAAAATCTCAAAAATGAAGGTTTTTTCGTTAGTCAGCAAGAGCCTCACTCAGTTCTCCTTAGGATATTTAGTTCGTTTCACGCATTATAGTGGCAAAAGACTCGTTTATAAAAAGCTTCTAACTCAACCCGGTCCGCTACAGAGCGGAAATTCTCAATAAGTACGGTTTTTTTGCGAAGCAGTCCTTCGGATGATTTTTTGTCTTTTTCCTATAAGCTCTTTCTTCCTACAAACGATAAATGAGGCTGGAATTCCTTACTAAAGCTCTTTCGTTAAAAGATCTAAACTACTTCCTTCATGGAGCTCGGCAGGTTCCATTAGTCAAGCCAAGCTAGGAAGGCAAAGGGGACAAGTGGGTGTCGTTCGAAAGGAAAGGTGCGTAGCGCCTACGGCGGTTGATCAAAACTACCACTCTCGGGAGCACCAAGTCGAAGCGTAGCGGAGACGCGGTAGCTCAGGCTCAGTTAAGGCAGAAGAAGGAAGTCGTAACGAAAACCGGTAGGAAGGCGCTGCTGACTTCTAGGCGCAGGTGCTGTGAGAAATCCTTCTTTCGAGCGCTAAAGCGACGGTCTCTTTTTGTACCGCAAGGAGGAGTGGCTTTAGGGGCATTAGAGAAGGCGCAATCAGTCTCCCTTCATTGAGTAATCCATTTTCTTCCTCTATCATTGGCGCAATCACTATCTGAAAATAGCATTTATAATCATCATTCATTTAAGTGGCTATCTTTGCCAGTTCCTGAGTGAATGAGTTCATGAGTGAGAGGGCTTGAGGTAAGCGAACATGACTCTCTTAAGCAAATCCGTCCTTCCCGGTCTCAACTCTTGCAAAGGGTACGAAAGTCAGTCTTTAAAGAAAAATGTCACCCTTCCCGGTGCCGCTATTCTGTCATCGGGAATTGATCTCTTGCATCTCTCTCTTAGTGCTTGATTGAATCAGTCTCTTCTCTTTAAGCTCTTGCCTTTGAGCTCGGGCATGCCCTTTTCTCTCTTCTTTCCTATTAGCTAGGTTGCTATCCCAGTAGCCCAGTATCCCGGTATTTTCTGTCCTTCTATTCCGAGTAGCTATTATTCCTATCTGAGTAGCGGACAATCTTGTGTCCCAAATATTGATGTCACATAATAGTCCGCTCTTCCAGTTGCTAAAGATAGATAAGCAAGGTTTTTCTCACTGCTACTGGCAAGAAGCCCTAAGAGAAGAAGCCATTTATATGGGATTCTTTTTCCTCTGTTGACCCACTGGGTAGAAGGAAGGTAGGAGCACGCCTTCTCTTCTAGCTGTAATAGTAGTTAGCCTTCTTTCTTTTCTCTTTCATTTCCCTAATAAGGGTCTCATAAATTTCTATTATCAAAGAAGTCCTCCTTTGTTTCACAACCTTTGTTAGAGTCAAGTCTATGGGTAAGAGACCCCCACCAGCCGGGTATCTCTCTCAAACTACAAGCCGGATTAGCTTCTCGATAATGAAACCTCCGTTCTCCCTTTCGGAAAAAGGATTGCTCGAAGTCCGTGCCCTTAGTCCCGACGAGTTCCGCCCGGCTGCCACTAAATAGGGGACTTTGGTCCTTTTCTTTTGCGGTATTGATCAATTGAGGTCATCGCTCGAAAGAATAAAGAAAAAGGGCTTGCTGCTCCTTCTGCTCATCCTCCATTTGTGGAAGGTACCCAAGCGTGATTCATTCCTTTTACTGGTAGCTCGTCAAGGTAGTTTTCTTTGCCTGCCCTCCATTCCTTTTGAATGGGATGGCCTTGTAATCTCCTCTGGATTCCGTTTGTTGGTCATCGATAGGCAATCCCGGAAAGAAAGAAAGGGATGATAAAAGTGGACGCCAGTAATTAAGCGGAAACCCGAGGGAAATCTCAATATAAAGAGTATCGGTTCACTCTTCGCCATAGTAGTGTCGCATAAAAAGCGGCTCCCCCCCTTCGCTATAAGCTGAGTTCCCAAGCTGGTGAGGCAGGGGGAACCCTTCGCTCATCAGACGCAACTTGTCTTCCATCGTCTTCTCGTCTTATCTATAGGGATAGAGCAAGCTCGAATGCCTAATATCAAATAAGATCTCTCACTCTCAGGTAAGAGAAGAGTAAGCAAGCTACCTCATGTAGTAAGGCTTGGAATAGGGAGCTAGCATGAGTAGGGTTAGCTCCTCTTTTGCGAAGTCCTTCAGTCCAATGAGGATAAAGAGTGAGGGCGTTTAGGCTTCTCCTCTAGTTGTAGTATATGTATTGTGTCTAGGTATTGTAGTAAGACCCTCCTGTTTTCTTATATGAATTAGCAAAATACCTTTCCTACTCTTTCTTCAATTGTATCTATCTATCGGACTATCATCTTTTTATATTATTAGTTGTCTTCCATCGTCCTGTAGCTCCTATAAGTTTATAAGAATATGGAATGAATTAGCCCTAATAAGCTCGTCTGGCTGCTAGGGGCATGAAGTAGCTAATCTCTGCTTGTTGTTGAAAGCCTTCTTCCCTGAGTCTGAGCCCTGGGATAGAGCAAGAGCTGCAACCTAGCTTCCTTTGAACCCTTCCTATCTTAGTATCCCGATGGTTTGGGAAGCACGGAGAGAAAAGAATGAATGGGGTTGCTCTTGTTCTTGTCTGTTGAGGTTAGAAATCCCGGTCTATCTAATTGGTAGTCGTAGAGCGGGCAAGGGTACTTTCTGGAGCAAGCTACCTGAGGGAAGTAGCTCCTGTATCTTTCTATCAAGATAGAATACATTAGAAGGAATTAGATCCTTGGCGTGAGCTAGTCGATGGGGGTTGGTTTGTGGGCTCCCCCCCAGGAAGTATAGAATTTCTTTCTTAGGGTTAGTCTATGGCTTCCTTTCCTTACTGTTCTTTGAGTGTAATAAGGCCTCCTAGCTTCTTGAAGGTTCTAAGAGAGAAATACATATTTGAATATATAGTAGTGCCCGCGTTCCCTTCGGAAACTGCCTAAGGTCAGTACGATTAAATGCTTAATCCTCGTAGCACTAGTTCGTAGGAACTCTAAGATCGATCAATCGAATGCGCAGATGGAATCCCGTGTAGCTAGCCGGCTTATCAGGATAAAGAATCAAAGCTATTAATATCAAAAAGTAGCAAGGACTTTAGCTACTACGGTTGTTTTCTCCTAGCGAAGAGAAGGAACAGGGAATAAGCGGAGGCCTTTAATCGCACTTGTAGCTCGGTTGGCTGCTTCCCCGTCCCTAGATTCAAGACCTTGGGCCGGAATGAGCTAAGGTCTTGAAGAGCCTAAACCATGTAGCTAGTATCCCAGTAGCTAGGTAGCTAGTAGGCAAGCCAGGAAATCCAGGCCAGATGAGAATGGATTCTACAGGTGTCTATGGGCATGTAGGCTAGAAAGTCTCTTTCTTAGGGTTCCAAACCTGCCCTCTTTGATTGGCTGTTAGTTGAATAAGGACTCCCCGCTTTCTTGTTTGTGATTTCTTTTAGGCCATTTCAAGGCTGGCAGTTACGGTCAGGTATTAAAGGCAAGTGGATAGGCGCAGGGGCTAGGCCTTCCAATCACTATCTGCAAATCTCTTATATAAGAATAGGATTTTATCCTTTCTCTTTTCTTCTTTTAGCCAATTCTAGTAGGTAAGGGTCTTTTTCTATCAAGCATGGGCTCTCCCGCATGAGCGGTAATGCCAGAACCCCGCCTTATGAGGAAGAAAGGGGTAGCTGCCTGTAAGAAGTCCTCTCTTCCCGCCTTTATTAAGTAGTAGAGTCTGGCCTTTCCTTCAGCCTCTTCTCTTATTTTCTTTATTTGTTTTTGTTGAAAGGCATAAAGGCATCAAGCCCTGTCTTAGTTCGCCTCCCCTTCGCCCCATTCAAAAGGAATGGGGGACGGTCTGTCCTTCGAATCGCCTCCTGGGGGTACTTTGTTGCTTTCCCAAAGCCTCATCCCGATTGATCGAAGTCCGTGAACGTAGGCCCAAGAGTCTTCCCCTCTGTATCTAGTTTTTGTCACTAAGCAGTCTCCGTCAACAACCGATTCTTTCATCGAAAAGGTTCTTCTTGTAGTTGCTAGTGGGACTTCGCTTCTAGTAGAATGATATTTCGTGCTGAGTCAAAGTCAATGTAAATAGGGGTCAGCCCCTTAACCTCGAAACGAAAGTCGAAGGAACCCCGCCAACTCCGATTCTGATGGATTTCCTACCAAATGGAGCTATTGAAAGTCAGGCCCAGGCCTTTCCTTCGAGTCTTCCTATTATCTATTAGTATTAGTAAGTAGTTTATCCTCTGCTTAGGGCACACTACTCTTTATAGAGTGAGAGTGACCTCAGAGAGAGAGCCATTCTTGGACAAAATACCGACATTGACTTTATGTGACTGACAAAACTCACATAGATTTCTTGCAAGACAGGATTTCTCGTTACTCAGCACACTGTCCTCACCGACTTTAGGTTTTTTATTCTTAACTCCTCCGGATTTCAGTTCAAACTCGACGAAACAAAGCTCAAGAACCAGCTAAAAAAGATTGAGGCCTAGCTTCGGCTGCTTATGCTTCATCTCAGAATGATGGCGTTTGGGACCTTTTTTGGTGGAGTGACCGGGGAGCTAATTCCAGATCATGGGTTGATGACTGGAAAGACTGATGATTAGAAGAATTCCCAACAGCTGAGGCTGGGAACCTAACCTAGGATTTCACTCTTCAGTCTTCCCTCCCTCCAGTGCCGCAGTAGGAGTGAAAGAACTCAATTGAACAATTGAGGAGTCGCAGACGACTGGTAAGGAGAGGAGATAACGAATCAAAGCTTGAATCATCTTTTATACTCCGGCGTTAAAGAAAGAGAACAAAGAGTAAGCTACGCGAACGCTGCAAGTCTGCGGGAGAGTCACGCAGCAACTCAACAAAGAAGTCAAAAAAGACCAATTCATTCACTTTTCTTCTTTTTTTTTACTCTTTTGATAGGTTAAAAAGCTGGTTATGCGGTATCTGGGCTTAGCAGTCCAGGCCGAACTTCCATGATGCAGGAGCATTACTCATCTATAGGGCAGAAGCGGGCGGGTCATCAGCCTTTAAAGCGGGTAGGCCTATCTTTAGTGTGGATTCGAAGGTGGCTGGGATGGTCTTATTTCCTCCCATCCGATTGTGGCGGGGCGGGTGGATCACCTTCCATTGCTGCCTCTCCCTCCCTAGCCAGCCGGAATTCGAGGAGTAGATAGCCAGGTCAGCCCGTCGATTCAAATTCCACAGCTGATGAAAGGATCTCCTACGTATTGTCAAGTCGAAAGATGGAATGGGGGATGGGAGATCTGTAGCCGGCCCTAATTAGACGGGAGAGCCTTGGAGAGGGGAATCGGGGCTGTAGTATTCGACTTCTTCTCTTGCGATAGAGAGGACTTTCTAACGAGAAAATGAAGGCGTCGAGACAGATATATGAGCAAGCAAGGCTTTGTCACGAGCTGGACTCGAACCAGCACCTCTGAGAGTTAGCCAGCGAACTACCTTTATTCTGATCGTG
>Ga0268251_10000071_pt1:0-20000 | contig 75556 bp, 53 predicted proteins | sample AgamicAsMae_FD_200527 | JGI IMG/M metagenome (GOLD analysis project Ga0268251, IMG submission 200527) | Agave microbial communities from Guanajuato, Mexico - As.Ma.e (v2) (version 2) | ecosystem: Host-associated > Plants > Phyllosphere > Phylloplane/Leaf | place: Guanajuato, Mexico... | reverse complement strand
GTGAAAAGAGAGAACCACACCTAGATCAGGAAAGCGACCCTTCGAGAGTGGCATAGCTCTCATATCCGGGATCAGTCATAGAGGGAAAGACACCATGCCTTGCCTACCTGGGACAGGGAGAAGAGGACAAAGACGACACAGAAGAAACGAGAGCTCAAACAAACCGTTTCCATCCTTCGAACCAAGAAGACCTCCTCGAAGAAGCAAAGCATTCAGACGAGTAGTGAGACATTCGACGCCTTCCCTCTGGCTAGGATGAAGATGCAAAAAGAACCACAAGGGGAGAAGCTCTTGCTCGACTGATCAAGGAGATGGGAGCACCGGGGTATCCTTCCAGAAAGTGATTGAGCTTGAACACAAATGAATCCATAGTGATGACCCCATGCTTCACAGACGTCACTTCTCCTTTTTCTTTCCCCTCCCCTGAAACCAATGATCGAGCCGACGCTTGCGTTGTTTTCGTCAAAGGACGGGATCTCTCTCATCTCAGTCTTTGTTTGAAAAAGGAGTAGAAACTCTTTTCTGGTTGAACCTTCGGCCTTCACTTCAGGGGCGTAGCGAAGAGGCTGGATCTCCATGCGATTGGCCGGTACAATGGTAAGGAGACGCATAAACCAGGCGTCGGTGGTGACTATGCATTTTGCGCTTTCTTTTACCTTGCATCGCACGGTGTCTCTGGATCTCTCACTTCATCAGTGTATGGGGATGGTGCATCTGCTGCGGATCCCGCGTCAATAGTCAATCAAGTACAGTTTGCGGAGATCCGGAGCCCAATGGAGAGCACTATTGGAATAAAAAGGATCAAGGCTTCTTCGTGTAAAAGTCAAAAGGAAAATAGGAGTCCAGATGGCATTATTTCTGGGAATTTCCCCGGTTTTCTTTCTATTTCTTTATCAAAGAATTCGCATTACAGATTTGATTGAAGCCATAATTTCTTTTCCGGGAGCCTTGCTATCTTAACTTAAGCATCTTTGAACAAGGCGCGGAGCGGTTCTAAAATCATCATTCCGACGCAGCTCTGCACTACGTCACATTAAAAAATCCTCCGTCGACCATGGAGATGCTCATCGTTCAACAAGGGCTACACCAGAAGAGATCCTAAATCAGAGGAGTTTTTGACGCAAACATCTCAATCATAGGGCTCTCTATCCATTTCTTCACCTTCACTCGACCCAACTGTGAATATTGATGTATGTTGTCCCCTTCCACACCATATTCTTTATTTCTAAATCCGGCCGGTTAGAAAAAGTATTCGCGAGAGTTATTAATTAATAAATACGACATGCGCTTTTTTACCTTTAAGGATCAGTCGTAGTCCTCTAAAGTCTACGGAGAGTCTCTGTGGACGAATTCCTTTCGTCGATCTAAATGTGTCAAAGATCTCATAGCTGTACTACTGGAGAAAAAGCTCAAAAGCTAATCTATCGTTGATTCCGCAAGACGCAAGCCATACCAAGAGGATGAAAGTATGCAGATACGATCGGAATCAATAAAAAGAGATGATATTGCATTTGTCAAATCAAAAGAGTGAACTGGCATGGCAATAAGAAATTGAAAAGAAAGGATTTGCTTTTATGATCGCTTAGATAGACCATAATGGGTAGACGGATCAGCAGATTAAGATAGAACAGAAGTTTCATATACAGCAGCTAAATAGGAATCATCAATGTCAAGATCGGGGAGAGGCCTTTTTCCTTATTAAGGAACTCCTTCTGTCACAGCGAATCTGCCATCATCTGACGTTAAGGAAGGAACCAAAGACACGTCATAGTACCGGACGTGTTAGATCTATTTCCCCACGATCGGATCATATACCTTCGATACACATACCATTCTCAATATGAATGTTGAGAACGGATCAAAATGATATATTATATAAAGGCAAAGGAGCACTTGTCTCTTGGAAGACCATAAATAAGAAATGAAAGGCGATGTAATCGTAATACATAAGAAAGAAGCTGTAGACAATCTCCGACGCGACGCGCAAGGCCCCATGCAAATCCCTACGTCGGTCGATCGATGCGCACAGAAGGAGAGCTTGTCCATCTAGAAAACGCGTATGTTAAGCCTTGTTCTAAAAGGCAATCGATCAAACTATGTATAGGGGCAGCCGGGCCGTATTAGCAAGCTTGACGTGCCCGGACTGACCCAACACGTCTTCCTTTTCTGGCAACAGAAGATGTACAAGCAAGACCAGTGGTTTCAGTAGCACTACCGAGTTCGCATCAGCTATTTTTTCACCAATGGAATCAATGGGTTTGGTCTTGGAATTAATCTACCCGCATCGGAGGGAGAAGCGGAGTCGGGAGCGGGAGGGAGTCAATTACAGAAAGAGTAGAGACGGATATTGGGACTGTAGCTCCGACCATGTCAACTATGATGCTCTCGCTGCTGCCAGTCCTTCCACCAGTGAATGCTGGCACGCGCTACTTCCCGAACCTCCGTGTCTAGGTCCTGCCGAAAAAGACTGCATGCAAATGATTTACCATCCATCCCACTCATATAGGTACGTTATCGGATGAATCGGATCGGGAAATGGATCGAACCGCGCGAAATGGTCGCCTCGGAAGACAGGGCGCAACGGAACCGACGGTTCTTTGTTGGCGTGTTGCATAACAAGGGCAAGAGGAGTCCCCGGCGTTCGCCTACTTTGATAGGCAAGGCATTGCAAGCAAATAGAGCAGAGAGCGTCACCGTTTGTTTCTCTCTGAGTCCCGAGCTTGTTGTAGTCGGTCCTAAAGAGAGAACCGTCGCTGCTTACTTGCTATATACCCTCGCATAATCAATCGCACGGCTCGTTTTTTTTCTTCGAGCCCTGCTTCTCCCTTCCCCCTCTCCCCAGGGACCGACCGTATGGAGTATAGCCAAGTGGTAAGGCATCGGTTTTTGGTATCGGCATGCAAAGGTTCGAATCCTTTTACTCCAGATTATGAAGACCCGATCGGATTTGTCAAGAACGAGCTGACAACTACAGGGGAAGCGGCTTTATAATCAACTCGTCACCTCGAAACTGCCAATTGAGGAAGGGTTGTTCCGGCTTTCGAGCCAACAAGTGCCAGTTTGAATCAAGCTTGAGCAATTAAGTGGGATCTCTTACGACTAAGTCGCCTCTGTCCATTCTTCGAGCGAATCAGTCGTCTCGTGTTTTTTACTCGGATGGACCTGTTACTCAGCGAGATGTAGAGTTGGCTGATCAAGAACGGTTGATGTCAGTTCGAGAACTACTTATCTCGATTTTCAGGGGAAGGGATCTGTTTGAGTTTGACTCGTTTCGGCAAAGAGTTTATACGATGAGACGGGAGAAGATCGAGCGGTGTTGGTAACAGAAGGTACGAAAAGCGAATTCAAGTGAGGCCGTAGGAAGAAGACCCTCCCATCAATTATTTGTCGTTGGACTGGACTGAGAAGCGTGGGAAAGGAAAAGAGTCGCCTCCCACACATTCCACTGGAGGATGGATGGAATGCAAAGCCCGCTTCCAATTCGACAGCTTTTTTTTTGACTCCCTAACCACCGGATCGGAGGGTAATGGACGAGACCACGGTTTGGTTTTCAATCAAACAAAGGAACGTAGCCTTCGGAAAAGCCGACGTGGCTACCCCTTTTAAAACACAGGATTCGACACAGACGTGGTATGCTCTCAATCTGATAGAAATTGATTGGACCGCCCTCCTTCCCCTGTTCCTTCTGGGTGAATAATGGGTAACTCCCCGTGTAGTCAGTCAGTCTACGTGCTATACGTCTTTCACTATTCGACGGGAAGGTCTGATTCCTTTGGAGCTCAGGGGCCTGTGATCTGTTCGAGTCAGTCCTTCATTCGACATTTGAGATTCGCATATCAAGACCGAGTGGGAAAGGAACTACCCACTTTCTGGTGGGGGTACAGCCAATTCGACGATCCTTCTATAGTTGCGGATCGATACCAATATGCTTTTTGCAAGAAGGCATTTTTGTACGCGTGAACGACCGGGATTCGTCCTTTCGGCGATCGAGCAGAGCTCTACGGGTGAAAACAGTGGTGGAAGGGGGGTACACTACCCGGTACTTCTGGAAAAGAACGAATGCGGGAGAAGAAATAGCGAAGAAAAGGCCGTCGGAAAATAGAGCTGAGTCGTATAGCTTCACACCGCTATGGCGAAAAATGTTCCAATCCGCGAAATTGGTATGGCTATTCCATTCCCACAGCCCTCCAAACAAAGCAGGAAACTGCAGTGCGCGTGGGATTGGAGTTTTCTTGCTGTTTGCAATCCCGTCACAGCAGAAACAGTGTTTATTGAGACCAGCCCATGATTGGGCCATGGATACACTTCGGTTGATCCCCATGGATGGGACCTACGATCAGTGTAAGCCATTGGCTCGACTTTTGGGTGTGGAGACTCCGTTCGCGTTTTGATCTCAAAGCCGCAATCGATACCTTTCCATCCCTGCTTCGTCGGAAAGATGTCCCTCGGTGTATTCGGCTCCGCTCTTGCAGCTGCTTGGGTGGGCTCTGGGCTTGTAGCCAATATGTTTAGAGCTGACGGCCCATCGCCGAGAAGGTTACTGTTTGGTGGCGTTCGGCACGGGACAACCACTTGGTTTCGCGCGGTTCCTGGATATTATTCACTCTAGCACACCACAACACCGTGTGGTTGAGTACCGATTCCGTGGATCCGGGATCTGGGTTTACTGCCTATGCGGTATTGGGTTACGATATTGTTATCGGAAATGCGGAGGTGGCAGCTATGTACCAGAAGGTGGTGGCCATTTCCGACGATTCAGATTTCAAAAGTTCGGACTCCAAGCTGGAAATAAAGAGTAACCATCTGCGCTTTCGCTTTCGAATGAAGGACGCTTGGTGCACCTTTCGCCAGTTCGACGGAAGTGGAGCGAAGGGCTTCCACTTATGAATAGAGAATAGATACGCGAAGGGTCCCTCGACGAAAGGGGCGCATAAACCACACATGAAGTTTTCACAGCACAGGATTTTTGAAAGATAAAATAGATTGAATGAACCCTTGGTACCGCTCGTCAAGCCAATCAAGGGAGTGACGCGAAGGAACTCTCTGGCGAGAGGCCCAAGCGGAACGTCTTCATCTGTCTTCTTTAATGCTTCGCCTGGACGAATAGATGACTAAGGACCCGTTAATGGTCAACTTGAAGACCAAGAGCACGGATACCCTCCCCCAACGGTCTCATTAGAAGCGCTTAGTCCTCCGAAAGTCAAGCACGTTGTGGAGAAATTCGGGGCTTCCACCATCTTCACTTTCCGGAGTCATGTCATATAGGTTTTCTGCAGCTGACTCAACATGGGAGGGCTTTCTCTCTCTGTATCTTCATTCGCGAGGTGCGTGCAGTATCCCCCACTTGGTACGAAATGCCCCTTTTTCGGGGAGGCCTTGCTTTCCTTAACGACAGAAGTGGAAAGACACGGGGGCGGGCGCTTGGTGAGACGGAGGTAGGGGGTCCCGATAGGGACGGGAGGAAGAGGGTGAAAGCACTGAAGTACTGGGGGCCGTAAATCGGGTACATCATCTGGAAAAAGAACACTGTCAATGCGCCGATGGGAAGATCACATCACGTACTTTCGAAGCGGTACTTGCGGAAGATAAACCTGTGAGACGGCGAGTATCCTATAATATTTACCCACGGAGATCTCAGGCACGCTTGTTCGAGATGCGTGAATCGCAATGCTAGTCGTAAGAGATCATTTCTATTCCGCAAGGAGAAGGTTGCGCTAGCAAACGGAGAGAGCTTCGTTTAAGGGCAGGAACGAGCGTAGACAGAGAAGAGAGTTGTTGACATATTCAGGGATATAAACAACGAAGGGGGAAGAATCGAGAATGAAGAAAGAAAGAGAAAGAGAGTTATAGTTACTTGTTAAAGAAAAGAGAAGAAGCAGTCAACGGTTACTAGTTCCGTTAGCCGTGTAGTTAGCAAACGGTACTCGAGGAACAGGCTTAGTCAGAGATTCAAAGAGTTGGTTCCGCGATCCTCCTTAACGGAGTCGGGGTCATAGTACTCTCAGAACCGAGCCGGTTTAGTTACACCCTACCGCTCCGCGCCTTGTCTTTTAGCTTACAGTAATCGAGTTCAAAGATAGACGTGTCACATAATCACATAAATAATAAAATAAAGTGAGTGAAGGCGAGCGTTAGCGAAGTCGGGGATAGGCACGACTAAACAGACTCAAATGCATAAGTATACTTTTATCGAGGAGTTCCTCTTGAAAGACAATAAGCCGTCAACAGTGCCGTCGGGAGCCTTTTAGGCTTGCTTAGTCGCCGTCTTCCTAACCGGGCAAGCGATAAGGAAGCTAAGCGCGGGAAGGACAGTTTCACCATCCCCTCGTCGAGGGAGGTTAGAGAGTAAGTATAGACTGAGGAAATCCCCAGAGAAGGTGTCGCTGTTGACGTAGCCTTACTCTATTCACTTTTTGGCTTAGAAACTCCCTTGTCCTAGAGCTGATAGAAGTACAATAAGAGTATGAATTCCGACTGGGGCAATTCACCAATTCGGGTTTTTATAATGGACGTGTCACGCCTTGAACGCATGAAGAAAGCTGTCAAGCATTGAATGAAGGAAGGTTTGAGGGAGGCAGGCAGGCTCGGGCAAGGACAAATGAAAGAAGCAAAGCCATAGCACGAGAGAGAAGCCGTTCCTTCGCCGTTTTCTTTCGAGTTCGAGGGAGCGCTCAAGTCGAAACTCTTATATGTCAATAGAGAAAGCAGATTCAGAAAGAAAGCGAGTCCTCGCGTTTTCTAGTCTGTAATCTTGTAAAAGAGGGTTTGACCTCAACTAGTCCCCGGATTGTTTTTCAGGTAGACATAATCCGAACGCCGTGCAAACCAGATCACTCTAGACTTTTTACACTTGCTCAATCTCGAAAGCGAATTCGGAAACTTTGGAATGGGGGCAAAGCCCGACGAACCAATCTCGATAGTAAGCATTGGGCGGGCGATAGGGAAGACGGTCTCTGGATTTCTTTCTTTCTGCTGGCAAGGCATAAGAGCCTTCCCCGTATGGCCTGTGTGGTCTTCTGCGGAAGAACCAATGAATGTCTCCTAACGCCGCGACGGGGACGGGAGAAGCAGACACAAATTGACTCACTACATGAACTGCATAAGCAATATTTGGACGAATAAAAGTAAGATATACCAGACCCTTATTACCTCCGTAGAAGTAACATTCTGGGGAGGCTCAGCTTCTACCCAGGGCGGAAGGTGGAGAAGGCTGGGCCGGGGATCCCCGGATAAAAGCATGACCTCTTTGACGATCTGGGATAGATCTTTCCGATGATATCCATGGCCCAACCTCGAAATGGCCAAGGCTTGATAATCGGGTAGGAATCGGAAGCCGGCTTGCGCTGGATTGGTCCATACCTCTGGCAGGCATCGCAGCTCGTCAGCATGTGCTATGCAATCTGACAGGACCGTAGGCCAGTAGTGGCCATGTCTCCGGATCAACCAACGCATCTTCACAAACCCATGTGCCCCACGTCAGGGGAGTCCGTTTTTTCGATGAGCTACCCCGAAGCGTCAGAGGAGAGCGCGGGAGTGCACACTTCCGTTGATGTGCTTCACCGATCGATGGAATCTTTTTTACATTGCTCGCGTCGGACCAAACGGGGAGACCAATGCTACTCATTCTGATCTCAGCTGCTTTATCTCTTTCTCGGGTACATCCCATACATACAAAGACTGGAGGAAGGAACTTCGCCAATGGTACTTCTTCCTTCTTCGACGCTCTTCCTCGCCGTCAAACTACTTCGGTATTTCAGGTGTAGAGGGAAGAGAGAGTCTTAAGCAGCAAGCATGAGTGAACAGAGACTGCTATTACCATGTCCCCCGCCTGGTTCCTTCTTTGTTGCCTGCCTCTCCGCTTCTGTCAGCATAGAGGAAGGTTTTCACTCCCGTTGAGAAAGAATAAATGCCTTAGCTTAGCTTCCTAGCATGACACATCAGCTACGCCATCAGAGACTGGATTAGAGCCTGGAATGATCCTCCACTTGCTAGTCAGGAAATATCACCGCTCCGTGGGCTTCTTTCGCTGCTCTCTTAATCCCTCGCTCGCTTTACGAGTGCAACCGACGTTCAAGAAACTGTTAATTAATATACTATGCTGGTATCTATCTAAGAGTCAATATCTGTGAGAAGCTTCCTTCTCATACACATCTGAAGCAACGTTTGATCATCAGCATTAGAAAGTTTTGCCGGTCCGTCGAAAGAGCGTCATCAGTCTAGCTCGTCATGACTCGATCATGGCCGTCAGGCTCCATTGGTCCTGGCCGGAAGAACGAAAGATACCGGCAAGCACAGAGCAGTCGTCCAAAGGGGTTCCGTAGAGTGGTCTAACCCCGGGTCAATCCGTCGGAGCTTTCTCCATGCCCGACAGAGAAAACGTCGGTGCGAATCGGGGAAATCCTTTCCTGCTCGTCGGAATAATGTACTAATGTAATTCCACGCAAATATGGCTGCCCGGAGAATCCGTAGCTGCTGACGGAAGAGGGTCGAGCCTACCGGATTGATGTGGCGTAGCGGCGACTGGAATCGATCTGAATGAAGCTTCAAGCGTAGTTCTGGGGCTTCTCCTATACCCCGCCTATATGGAGGAAGATTAAGTGGGGAAGGTCATAGTGAAAGCAGCAAGCTGGAAAGTAGCCGCCCCTCTTTGATTGTGCACAGCCCCTGGCACTCGCAGAATCCGTTTCGAAGAAGTGCCTTCCTATCCATGCAATAGGGCTACTTCGATAGCACCCTGTCGCGCGAGCCTTGTCTTTGTGCGTGCCGCGCTGTGCCATATCCGTCTTGGTAGAGTTACGCCATTCTTTTCTTCCTTCGCAGCGTCGAAGACTCCCGAGCTGCGCTGGCTGAGCCGCTTCTTTTGCTGCCTTGTGCCCCACCCGACGCCCGTATAGAGATGGGCGGTGTGCAATACCCGCCAATGGCGATTAAATGTTTATGCCTGCGAGGACGGAATATTGATTAACCGACCAAACTCAGACTTTTTAAAGGGAAGATTAGGGGATTTCCTGACGGTCCCTTAATGGTCTAGTCTCAATCAGGGGCGCTACCAATCCCCTTTGATTTGGAGGTTCTGGTCAAAAAAGGGAATTCGCTTGCTGACCAATCCCTCTGCCTGAAAAATCCCGGGATCAAAGTCTCTCGCCCAGCGTGCCTTGCCGCTACAAGCCTCGGGGGCACAAGCGCTTTCGCGAGTGTTTTCTCACTTGGTCGATCTGGCAGTTCATTTCAGTTCGGTTGCAAAATATATATCCCTCGACGCTGGTGGGACTGGAACTCAACCTGCAAATGTAGTAAGTGACGGGTCCCTTCCCCGGGAGGCTTCCAAAGATGGTTCGCCCTAATGACTTTTCATTAGGGAGGGAAGGAAGGCGTCGGATAAATTTCCCGGGGAAATTTTTATATTTTTTTTTGAGATTGTTGAGGATTCGAGCCGGTTCCTTGTTAGTGAGGACATCGGTAAGAGACTTTTAGGGCAAGTGTAAAAGACTGCCACTGCCTAACACTTGGTGCTCTAACTATTCAGTCTCTTTCTTTTTAGGTGCACTGCAAATAACAGGGATCGTCCCATCTCAATATTGTAGCAAGGGGTATATAGAGCAGAAAACCGTCGATTGTACTAAAAGAAGCAGTCCATGTGGCGGGTCACACCGATTCCATAGAAAGAGCAGGACCTGGGCGGATGCGTAAAGAACCCGTACCACCACGCCCTACTAGTTGGCTGTGACAATCCGACCGACAGGCTTCGCAGCAGCAATTCCTCTCGCGGTGCTGCCGGGGGATAGTCGCTCCCCTTCGCTTCAGTGTCTTTACCAGCTCTCGAGGCATAGGAATCCGCTCCCAGCCGCCCGCCAAAAGGTGGGTGCTCCCCAATCCTCGCATCTTTCGTTCAACTCTGAATATGCAAATAAATAAAATAGTGGATCATCCTGGCAAACCACCTTCGTAAACAGAAGAATGTAAAGTCTCCGCTCCGCCTCCCGAATTATATCATTCTCCTCAGCCCGAGAAAATCCAAGCCAGCCTTTTTCGATCCTTGTCCGATACAGCTGCTGGATCCCCGCCTTTCCAATCTGCTGATTCAGCCGAATAAGGCTCTTCAAAAGAAGGTACCAACCTGGGTTCCGAGCAGAACAGGATTTCATTCATAAGGGTGCTCCTTTCGACCGTAACGTAGACAGGTAAAGAGGCGGTGGTCTTCTTTTTTTTATACTTTAACCTCATCGGGGGTTTCACTATGCCACTATAATGTTGCTGTTTAAAATCTTTCTGGATCTGGAAGTAGGAGTACTGCTGTGGCAAAGCTAGCTAACAGTAAGTTAGATAGGCCCGAAGCCTTTTCTTCGTAGTCTAAACCAGACCTTTGTCCTTCGGCCTTGCGAACCTCTTTAGTTGCTACGAACCTAACCCTCGGCGGTTACGCCTCCAGAGTTGACGCTTTATCCAATCCCATTCCTGCCTTTGATAAGCAAAGAAGAAAACTCTCCGGGGAATGCAAAAGCCCTCTTTCACTTCTCGGAGTATCACAAATTGGCTGCTCACTCAGTAGTGGACTTACCATAGCGCGCTAAAGCAGAATGAACAGGCCATGTAACCAATCCCCATCCTACAAAGGCAAGGCGAGGAGCTCAGCGAACAGAGTCAAGCCAAACCTTCAACGAGAGACGCGAGCATCTCCTTCTTTGTCTTTCTGATTGACTGGAGCAGGAAGGGAGACCGTAGGCTCACATCTCGGTACTGTTTAATCAATCTAGGTACGGCTTGTTCAGTTCACTGGGAAGGAACTTCGAGCAGCACGTCCTAGCCTGGGAAAGAATCTCGTGTCGTTGTTTTCTTCCTTCATTTGAGGCAGAAAGAGGCAATGTATCGCAACTTCGGTGACTTTTCGGGCAAGCATGAGGAATTTGCCCATATGGTGGTCCGATACAAAAAAAACCTCGCGGCATCCTTATGGAGGCAGGATCAAACTTCCCTTATGTTATGTCATAACCCGCTGCAGGGAGACGTCGCGAGCATCTGTGACTTTTTGGGTCCAGGGCAGGCAATTCCTGGGGGAACAAAACAGTCAAATAGGAATGGTTGACCAACAAGAACAGGAGATTCAGATTCAAGGGAAGGGCGTAGCATGGACAACATACAAATGGCTAAACCTAGATGACTGAGAGCGCACTTTGACTTGGGGTTTCCAAAAGGTATCTCACAAAAGAACAGGATTGGAACCCTTTTCCGCAAGCCCCTTTCTTTGCGGGTACCTACCTAATAAGAGGCGGTGGTTACGTACTCTACTCCATTCTCCCGCAGTATCTTCACCGAATCCACTAATCTGGATTCCTAACTTATCATGATGCATACCCTTGCGAACTGATGCCCTTTCGTCGAGGAGTGTCTGTTCGTCCATGTAAAGAGGGGGGACAAAGCTTCCAATGCCCCAGTGAGAAGTGGAGTCCAACCGTCGGGAGGCGCTTTCCAGCCCTTCTCCTCGGTCTGATTCTATGCTCGATGGTGGCAATAGGGTTTACCTCTTCCCCTACCCTAAATCAAGGTAGGAAGCCCCGAAAGACTCTATCTATGTTCGTATTGCCGCTCCAATCCAAAATAGGAAGACCTTCGCTTGAGCTGATCTCCTAAATGAGAGACTGACTCTCGTAGTTCACTTAGGCGAGAAGCTTCTTCTTCTTCTCTCTCGACTAGCCTGCTCACGAGTCCCGAAGACTAGAGTGGGGTTCGAAAGCTCACTGGCTCCATATCCGTACCGCGCTTCAAAGGCAGACTGTCGTTTTCTTTGTAGACTCGCTCACTCGAAATCCAGAAAGAGGAAGAGTTGTTCCCTCTCTGTCCATTGTTGCTTGGTCTTTTCTTTCGGGAACGAAGTCTGAAAACAACAGTCTGAGCAATGATGTCAATCCCGTCTTCTTGTGCGGTCTCACTGATCATCTGAACTGAACCCTTGGTCCTCTTGGTCACGAAAGCTCTTCTTTTCCTCAAGAGAGGGGGCACGGGTCTTCGTCAGAGATCGATAGTTGACACTCGCTTTAGGAAGCGTCATACCGAGCTCGATCAAAAAAAGGAAAGGGCATTGAGGGCTCGGAAACTAAAAGAGCGTAGGCCAGTCAGGTACCGGAAAGCAAGGGATGAAGCTCGTCCCAATAGGGAAAAGGAAGCCCTTTCCAAGACCTAAGACCTCCAAAGCGTACGATCAGAGTGTAGGAGCCAACTCTATTGGAAGAGGTACAGGGGGAAAGGAGTGGGGAATCTCTATGCGTAAGGGCTGCCTTGAAAAAGGATGAGAGGTGGGAACTCCTTCTCTATCCTACAGATCTGAAGCTCGCAACGTATCAATGGGTTGAAAAAAGGGTCAGACGGGCCAGTTGATCCTGAGCAAGTAAACTTCCCTTTCGTCGGATGCAATCTCAATAGAGAGTCTTTCAATCCGCCGGAAGCTGTCAACAATGGGATGCGGGAGCTCCTTCCATTAGGGAAGGAAGCACCAAAAGAGTAAATCGTCAAAGGGGAAGGGAGCGATTGTTGAGGCATACAAGTGGTTGCTTGCTCGGATTGTTCCACCCGCTGACTGACTTTCTTTCCATAGGAGATCTGGTTGCTTCCCAATACGAGTGGCGAATGCGTGCACCTCTTTGAAAGCCTTGCTTGGGCCCTAATAAAAATTTTTCATGAGACTGAAGACTCCGCCTTTTCTTCAGTGGATGAAAAGATTTTTTAATAAGCATTTGACATGTCAAGTCATCCCGTCATTCAACTAATCTTGTCCGCTTTGATCACTGGCTCCGAGTATGCCCTTCCACTTCCGGTAGTCAGAAAGGTAGCCGATAGCCGGAACAACGGGAACTGTAGCTTGCACTCGAGCTGGCGTATATATCTTTTCTTCGGTCTATGGTCCTCTTTAAGCTTAGTCCTTTTGGTTATGTCGGCTAGCCGCCTGTCAGATATTCAACTACTCACTTGTCCTCGGCCCTTTTTTCAAAGTGACGAAGCCGATGCCACCTTTTTCCGGAGTCATCGAATCGGCAGGCACAACAGAAGGAATCAACATAGGGAGTTAGCTTAGCGTTCGAGGACAGCACTTACCTCCGCCACTGGATCTCGAAACCACTCTTCAAAACACAACCAGTAAAGTCCGCTTCACAGAAGGGGCGTCGCGTAGGGAGATTTCATGGCTTTTGAGAGCCTATATATTCGTCGAAGAAGAAAAGAAAAACTATTTTCGTTCTTTGGGTGATTTTTTGTTGCGGAGTCTGTAGTCGCTTTTCCTTAGCGCCTTCCCTCCTCCCGAGAAACTGGAAAGGAATTCACACGTCCACTGCCCAAAAGAGGAAAGATTCTGAACGAGATGCTGGGGAGTCAGCCCTTCCTTCCATTCGCGCGCGTGTCAAGTTGAAGAAATGAATGCAGCAAAAGAATGAAGCTGCATTCATTTCTTCAACTTGAGGCTTGTCTTAAATCAAAGCATCTCTCTAAAGCCATTGTCTACGGGCTTCATACCGCTCAGGAGGGTGACACACCGCCCAATTGTTCTTCCGCTTGGTATCTTCGGGAAGATAGCAAACCATAATCATATATGCAATTCGTCTTTCTCTTTTTGTGTGGAAGTGAAAATACCGCTGAAAGCCAGGCTTCGCCGTTTGATAATATTTGATCAAAAAAGACAGCCAAAAAAACGTGAGCGCCTCGAGCCGCATTTCACGAAGTCAGGCTTTGTCACCATTCAAATAATTCGCCACTCACTCGTTGGTTGGTCTTCTATTCTGTTATCTCGCGACTATGCCTTCTTCAATTCCATTCTTCGTCTCCCTAGTTTCAGTCTTATTGCTGTCCCAACCCAACATTTTAGAGTGCCGTGCCAGGGCGATAGGCGCTCCGCAGTCACGCATTCGAGCACGAGCCTTTCTTCGCTATGTAAATGGAGGGACGGAATAAGTGCCAGACCCTCAACAAAAGAATGGATTAAGGTGGGCTTCGGATTTGGAAACATTTTCTCTTTCTTTTTTTTTTCTCAGAAAGTTCTTCTTTGATCTGCCGCTGTTATAACACCACAATATTCGTCCTTTTGGGGTTAATGCTCTTAATGGTGAATCGATCATTCGCGGTACTTTGAGTTATGAGAGTACCGAATGGAAGAAAAGTAATGAAACCTGCGATGGCTACTGAATAACCACCTTTTACTTTGTTAATAATAAACCCTTTTACCTTTTTATTCGTTCGCCAAATCTTCTTCAGTTCCATCCAAGCTCGCTTTTGTCTGAATCTTCGTGGAAGAAGAAGCGGTTCACCATCCCCCCCATCCAGGGATCCTACAAAATCATGAAACCTGGCGGCTGCTCGCTCTTTGATCAGTGATTCACCGGCCACTAGATCGATGAAGAATCTCTCCAAAATACGCTTTTTGATCAGTGATTCACCAGCCACTACATTCAGGGATCCCACCTTATTCTCAAACCTGGTGGCTCGGTTGATTGGCACTCCTGTAGGCTCATCTTGCATACAAATTTTGGGGGTACCAGGTCCTGCATCCAACAAGAACATTTCTTCCCTTAAGCCTAAGCGTAAAACGGAAGATTGTGAGGCGTTTCCACGACATAATAAGAAAGAAGAATTAGATCTTGGAAATGATCGACTCCAATAGATGCTCATTATAAGCTTTGATTTTGACTCCTATTCCTATTCATCAAAAGCATCCAGCAGCGACACGACAGTAGAAAGAGGTAAGCGGAGAAGCTGACGGCTTGGAGAACAGACTGATTGCACGTAATCTTTAGAAAGAGTACAAAGATCATCTTATTATACGATATATAAACAAACAAATAAAACTTTGACATTCCAACCTCTATAGCTCCGTGCTAAGGCAAAGGACTCTTCTTTCTACTACGTCATACCCCGAATCAAAACCAAAGAAGTCCTTCCCGTAAAAGCAATCATGAAAAACATTTCGTGATTGGGGCATATATATGCTCGTTCCGAACCTATCACTCGGGGGCCTCTTTCTTGCCCCTTGTCTTTCGTTTTTACGGTTAGACATCGGGCATACAAATGAATTCAATCATCTCGAGATGGAAGATACGCTGTTGTTTCGGGATAAACCGACGAGTAGACATCCCGAATTTAAAGATCTTCCCCTTTCGACAGGAATGGACTTTTTAGGTCACATACTGGTACTTCTTCATCGATCTAGGTATAGAAAAAGGAGGTTGCGGGAACGCCTCATTCCCTTGACGCGATCAGGTAATTTCGAGTAATGTGCTTGGATTTTTATTCATCAGAGGTGCGGGCAGACAGATAATGAGAGCAAGTTCGTCCCATGTCGTTCTTTTCCTTCTTTCTTCGAAGGGAGTCCTTGTGAGAGTTTCATATCCAAATGCTCTGTCGTAAGCCAGCTTTGAAATATCCATGAGCCGCAGGAACAGAACCAATTTGCAGTGGTGAAAGCGCGCTACTGAGGCATCATCCGAAGCGGGAAGATTCTCCTTTTCTTTAGAGAAGTTCTAATGAAACGGTAGTGAAAGGGATCTTTTTCATCGACCTTGTAGTCGTTATCTCGCCGTATGAATTTGTTTGTGAATGCGGGTTCTTACGAACCCGCCTTATTCGTGACGTATTATATGAGAGAGAGTGGCGAAGGAGGGTTCCCCAGGGGGGGGCCGGGGTAGGAAGGAATGTTTAGAGATGGAGCGAAAGACCGCACTCGAGGCAGAGAGCGCTCGAGGACTTCCCTTCGGATGTAGATCGAGATCGAGGGTAAGAAGACCCTCCCATCAGTTAGTCGATAATGACATTTTAGCAGCCTGTAACACGTGTTAAACATGTGCGATGGGTGGGGAAGAAAGCTGAATATCGGTTTGCCAGATGGGCAATGGGTGAGTTTGATTAGTGAGCTGTAGTTCCTTTTCCAGAGGATGAGGAATGGCATGAAAGAAGAAGCCATTCTTTTGAAGTGGAAAGGGCAGAGTTCATTTGGAATTGACTTAGATAAGGTTGGAGAATTAAGCTAAGCAAGGGCGGTTTGCTCGGGTTAGCGAAGGAAAGAAAGCTCAACGCGTCTTTCTGATGAATCATTTTTGTTCATGGGGATATCAGCTGCTCGCGATATGAGGAAGAGCTATGTAGCAAGATCTCTGATCGGGTGAACCAAAACTCTTTTTTCTGCCTCGACCGTCGAACGGCCTTGTATCGGACTGCTTTTCTTTTAGGTGAGAAAGGCACTCTCGCGGCTGGGTTCTCCCTTCCTTCGTGAAAGGCGTCGTTCCGAATTTACGAATTTCGACGTCTTAAGCTCGCACACACCACCCGATAATGAAGTAGGAAAGGACCGACATTGGTTGCTTGCTCATTCCCCAACTGGTATACTACCTTTGCCTATTGAGCTATGGTTAGCATTTACTGAAAAGGGAAGATGAAGTTCTTATCAGCTCGGTATGTTGGGGCACTATCTTCTAGAAAGAGTGCGCCCCAAGGATTTCGATGAATTCGATACCGATAGGTTGCGAACCTGGGTAGTTAAGAATGATTAGAGCGCCTTCTCCAGGAATGTCTCAGGATGCATTTAAGATATCTTCAATGGTATGCCACAGTGTATCTGGATTATCAGACTCCTATTGATATCCTTTTGTCTTCACCCGCCCTGCCTTACACACTTTCTAGATCGGAGAAGGAAAGAACGAATGTATTTAGGTTTGGCCTGCTGTAGGAGATGCGGGATTTGGTGTTCACTAGTGCCTTGCCTTTTCGTGCTGAACATCCCCACAGAAGTCCTAAATGTACTGGTTGGCGAAACCAGGTGGTATAATATACCTCAGAACCACATGGGCGACATTTCGTTGGTTTCCCTTACAGGGATTTCGTAGATCAATACGGATACGAGATTTTTCTTCGGATGAAAGTAGTGAAGTGAGGACGAACGAAAGGGAACGGAACGGATAAGAGCCCGCATTCCTTGTCGATGTCATCTTATCATATAAAGTATGTATGAGTCCCTCACCTGACTATGAGTTAAGATATGGAATCGACTGAGAACTTTCCCCAAAGTAGGGGAGAAAATCAATCCTGTTAGTAGCAAGAGTTGTCCGATCTTTCACGAGTGAAGTAAGGAGCTTTCCAGCCGAACGAACGTGTCGCTGCTTGTGCTAGAGCCCTCTGTCACGGGGGGGTTCGGGGGGGGGCACCCCCTGACACAAAGAGTCAGTGATGAAAAGTAAGCAATGAATGTGTTGTATGTGGAGGGCTTAACAGTGCCTTTCCTCAGGCTCACTTTCGTTCTCTTCCCTGTCCCTTTTGTCTGTCCTGATTGTCGCTCTCAACCCAAGAGAGATGTCGAGTTCAAAAGGTTTTTTTCACTTTCAAAAGTGTTTTCCATGTTCTTTCGTTTCGTTCCGACGGCCTATAAATCCTTTGTCTCCCTTACCGTATGTGTCATAGGTCCCCCTGTGCATTGATGTCACTTTCCACCACTTTTGAATCATTTGGGCTGGAAAGCGCCGTCGCTAGTCCAAGGCAGGCTTCCCTCCCGAAGCTATCATTTTCCAATGTGGGTTTGCCAGCATCAAGCTCCACCCTTACATCTCATATGAGTTTTTGCCCGTTCCGAAGAAGCACGAGCGAGCACTGCTCGACGTTCGCACTACGTCAGTCTCACTCAGCAAGGCAAACACATAGAAGAAGTAATGAAACGAAGTGGGCACAACCACATCGAAAAAGGCGAGCGGGGAACTTCTTCTAGTCTAGGATGCAAGCCGTTACTTACAGTAAGGAAGAAAGATATTTATCAGGACGGGAGAGGGAGGGCTTCCGTCGCGGGATACCTGGATGCGTAATTTTTACCGTTTTCTTTATTTTATTTTTTTAATTATTTCAAATTGAAGGAGTTCTGGTGCCAAAGTCGAGCTCATCTATGAGAATAGTGAAAATACTGCCATTTCCTGACTTCAAAGGATGGATATGAGCTCTATCAGACCGCTATTCCTGACCGTCGAGTAGAAGGAATAGGATAAGGTCGGTCTGCCTATATGAATAGGACTGTAACTTGTTCCTGTAACTATTTGGAGTTAGATCAACAGTTTAGAATATTGTCTTATTTCAGCCTGTCTATTATCATTGTTGACTTGAATCTCTAGTTCACTAGGTAAATACGGGTCTTTATTTGAAGTCTTGTTCCGTGTGCTTGATGAGGCACTACGGAGGTTGTTTTGATAAGCCCCTCGCCATTCAGTTTCCGGTGTTCCTTACTCGTAGTGGTATCCCTCGATGCATCCCGGTGTTTCATAGAAGGATGATAAAACGTCGTGATGCCAAGACAGATCACTCCGTGAGGGATCCATCGCCTCTCACTATTTTGACTTTAAAAATGCATCTCCCTACGCAAGAAAACGCGAGTTTGAATTTGAATCGATCGTCGACGCCTCCAGACGTTGCTTCTTCCTAAAGAATTATTAACCGACTTTAGAGCACGCTGTGTCGAGTTGGCTGAACGGTATGTCTCTAAGTTGTTTGAAATCCCCATGGATGTGGGGTTACGATGGGAACCTATGTGGACGTCTTCGTCTGTTTATGACTCGGAAGTCAGGCGGACTAAAGATGCTCTCTGTCGCCCATTCCATCGTATGATATTGGAATTCTTTTCCATAGAAATTTTGGACAAGTCAACGGTCCCCGGCGCGACATCGGACGGAAGTCTTGATTGTCGGTCTCGATGTTGGCCCTTTCAGTCGGAAAACCTCGAGTGGGCATCAAGATACATAACCCCAACGATTTTCTTATTTCTTCTTTCCGCGTATCATCTTCCCTCAAAAGGGTGAAGATGACCCCGATTTTATATCTTTTTCGTGGTCGGTCTAGCAATCGTCGGACAATTGTTTTGATGAACTGTCACTAAACTAAAAAAGAAAGAAGAGAAAGAACTGGGAGTTGGCGCCTGGTTGCTTGCTTACCAAGCCATCCTGGCAAGCTCCTCCAGAACAGAACTTTTATTATTCTTGACTTGACTTATTATTAAGAAAACAACTAACTATGAAAATGAAAGACGATCTAGAATCTACCCAAGAAGATAGAGAATCCCACATACGAGAAAAGGTCACAAATGGAGTTGAACCAAGTAACATTGCAAAGGCATAATGATAGTAGGGTCGGGATATCCCCGCCCTCCGAACCGGACGTGAGGGTCTCCCCTCATCCGGCTCTCTGCAGGGGAATATCCACTCACTGCTTCCCCTAATATCCTCCCTTTACCAAATAATGGGGGTTTACAGGAGATCCCAGAGGCTCGCTCAGAAAGGCTGCTATACCAGACATTATTACTTTACTACAAAGAAAAAAAAACTTTTGTAGTCACTAGACTCACTATAGTAGTCCGTCCGGCTGCTCTTGCTTAAATCATTACTATTCATTCTCCCGTGCTCTAGCAATTGCGCTCCCTAGACCACTACCATTTAGGTAGGGACAATCAATCCGTAGTTACGGGAATAACGGAATGAATGGGGATCCCTATCAATAAAAAAATGGAGATTCGTCATAGGAGAAATCCTTTTTTTCCATAGATGGGTATGGTCTGAGACGGTACAGTACTCTACGAGAGGAATGCAATGGGATGGATGGTAGAGGGCTGCCTGCGCCCAAAAGCGATGATTCACCTGTCCCCTTGTCTATAGGGACCTCGTGGCATACAACCGCCACGACTCCTGCGTTATAGCCGCCCCTTTCTCTCTTTCTTTTGACTGCCTCGTGGACGGACGAAAGAAGGGAAGTTACAGAACAGGGCAGTGAAGGCTCGCGAAGTAGACAGCAAGCCCCCACCCCGTGACGTACTGTGTTGCCGTAGCGCGCCCTACTTCAATAAGGCGCTGTTGCTACGCCCTCGCTGACTTTAAAGCTCGCTAGGGGATGGGATTCATTCACTTGCATTCCTGCTAGCACTACAAAAAGCTCCGGTCTTAACGCCCCTACGGAAGCTGTGCAGCCTTTCCTCGGGTTCGTAGAGTCGGGTTTCCCGTTTACCC
>Ga0268251_10000070_pt1 | contig 76364 bp, 70 predicted proteins | sample AgamicAsMae_FD_200527 | JGI IMG/M metagenome (GOLD analysis project Ga0268251, IMG submission 200527) | Agave microbial communities from Guanajuato, Mexico - As.Ma.e (v2) (version 2) | ecosystem: Host-associated > Plants > Phyllosphere > Phylloplane/Leaf | place: Guanajuato, Mexico | collected... | reverse complement strand
GCACAATAGTGTTGTGGCTTATTGGCTATCCCGCTGAAAATAAAGGGTTACATATGAGATACCAGGCCAACAGCATTAAATCACGGCGGGTTATCTCGTATCCGACGTTAGCGGAGAATGTCGTGCGACACTCCCCGCTAATGTTAAGACGAACGGTGCTGAGCACCGTTCTTAATCACCTCGCCAGAACCTACCAGAATATGGTGCTGGTTTATTAGCGCTGATTTATGGGGATCTCTCAGGGCCGTAGCCCGCTTCGTATTACAACCGTGCAATCTTAGTCGTTGATACGCGGATGCTGCTGTACCAGGCGTCCGCGTTTGTCCTGCAGTTCCGCAATCTCTTTATCAATATCTTCAATCTTCTGTTCGATATTGTCGTGATGCTCACGCAGGATCTCTTTCGCTTCCTGAATATCTGATGCGGCCGGGGTTGCGCCTTTCAACGGCAGGTTGGCCGTTTCCTTCATGGTGATACCGGTAATCAAGCCGATCACCGCGATAACCATCAGATAGTAGGCCGGCATCAACAAGTCCTGAGAGCTTTCCACCAGCCAGGCGGCGGCTGTCGGCGTCAGACCGGCAATCAGCACCGAGATATTAAAGGCGCTGGCAAGCGCGCTGTAGCGAATATGCGTCGGGAACATCGCCGGCAGCGTCGAGGCCATCACGCCGGTAAAGCAGTTGAGGATCACCGCCAGCATTAGCAGACCGGCAAAAATCAGCCCAATCACGTTGCTGTTAATCAGCATAAAGGCCGGGATCGCCAGCACCAACAGCGACAGGCTACCCAGAATCACGAACGGGCGACGACCAAAGCGGTCGCTTAGCAGGCCCATAATCGGCTGCACAAACAGCATCCCGATCATGATGGCGATAATAATCAGCACGCCGTGATCTTCTGAATAGTGCAGGTTATGGGACAGGTAGCTCGGCATATAGGTGAGCAGCATGTAGTAGGTAACGTTGGTCGCAATCACCAGACCGATACAGGTCAGCAGGCTGCGCCAGTGCTTCGTGGCGATCTCTTTAAAGGAGACTTTTGGCCCTTCCTGCAGCCCTTCACGATCGCCCTGCTCCAGCTTATCAACGTGCTGCTGGAACGCCGGTGTCTCTTCCAGCGCATGACGCAGATAGAGACCAATGATACCCAGCGGCAGCGCGATAAAGAACGGAATACGCCAGCCCCAGTCGAGGAAGTTTTGCTCGCCAAGGATGGTTGAGAGCAGTACCACCACCCCCGCACCCAGTACGAATCCAGCGATGGAACCGAAGTCCAGCCAACTGCCCATAAAGCCGCGTTTGCGGTCCGGGGAGTATTCGGCAACAAAGATCGATGCCCCGGTGTACTCGCCCCCGACGGAGAAGCCCTGCGCCATTTTACACAGCAGCAGCAGTATCGGCGCCCAGATACCAATCGATGCATAGGACGGTATCAGCCCGATACAGAAGGTACTGACCGACATAATAATGATGGTGATCGCGAGAATTTTCTGGCGGCCATATTTGTCGCCAAGCATCCCGAAGAACAGCCCGCCGAGCGGACGAATCAGGAAGGGTACGGAGAAAGTCCCGAGGGCGGCAATCATCTGCACGCTGGGATCGGCTCCGGGGAAAAAGACCTTACCGAGGGCGTAGGCCACAAATCCATACACACCGAAATCAAACCACTCCATCGCGTTACCTAGCGATGCCGCGGTGATTGCTTTACGTAACTTACCATCATCAATGATCGTCACGTCACGCAGGGTAATAGGCTTAACTTTTTTCCTTTTAAGCATTTTTTATCCTCATCTTTCCTTTGCCTCTGGTCCACCACCGCTGACCCGAACACTATCGGGACATGCTGTGCACCAGTGAGCCGCTTCTGTGAGCAGCTCTCCATTCAAGCGTAGCAGGTTTACTTACACTGATTGACTTACCTTGACCGGTTTCATCAGTACAACCGAATCTGTTGACGCCTGTTCAGGCGGGTTAATGACCTCTTTACCCTAACAGTGTTTAAATTTGTGATCAACTTCACGAAAAAAATAATCAGAAATGTCGACCTGCGTCTTGAAATGTAAATAACAGGACGTATCGGCACTATTTCCCACGGCTATAACGAAAGTGATTATTATCCCGCCAGTCAAAATTTAACCTATAAATATTTACATCCCATTTACAGCTTTATTAATAACTGGAAGGTTCCAGAACATTTAGATGAAATATGTGAATAATATAAATGAAATAATGTTTCATTTTCATTGAATCTCTATTCCATATATCGCATCATAGCTCCCGACGTTACATTAACGAGTAGTTCTGGCAGCACCTAAGGCCTTCTTTCGATTTCGTTATTTTTGCATGGGTTAGCGAGCAAACACCGCCGCCAAATGCATATAAACGTTTGAAGTAATTATTAAATCTCTTCCATCACTGTTGAGATGCGGAGTGAGGATAGACAATGAAAATCAAAGCGACTATTGAACGCATCCCGGGTGGGATGATGTTGATCCCCCTGCTACTCGGCGCGATCCTAAATACCTTCGCGCCGAATACCGGGAACAATTTCGGCTCTTTCACCAAGGGCATGATCGGCGGTACCGTACCTATTCTGGCGGTATGGTTCTTCTGTATCGGTGCTTCTATCGATTTACGCGCGACCGGCACCGTATTACGTAAGTCCGGTACGTTAGTGCTGACTAAAATCGCCGTGGCCTGGGTGGTTGCGATGATTACCGCCAGCTTTATTCCAGATACGGGTATTCAGACCGGCTTCTTTGCAGGCCTCTCCATACTGGCGATTGTTTCTGCGATGGATATGACCAACGGCGGCCTGTATGCGAGCCTGATGAATCAGTACGGCAGTAAAGAAGAGTCCGGCGCATTCGTGCTGATGTCTCTGGAATCCGGCCCGCTGATGACTATGGTGATCCTCGGTTCTGCAGGCCTGGCCTCTTTCGAGCCGCATCACTTTGTTGGCGCAGTACTGCCATTCCTGATCGGTTTTGCACTGGGTAACCTGGACCACGACCTTCGCGCCTTCTTCAGTAAGGCAACCCCGGTTCTGATCCCGTTCTTTGGCTTCGCGCTGGGTAACACCATCAACCTGAACGTAATTATGGACACCGGCCTGCTGGGTATCTTCCTGGGCGTGGCGGTTATCGTTATCACCGGTATCCCGCTGATTATTGCCGATCGTGTTATCGGTGGCGGTAACGGTACGGCAGGTGTGGCAGCCTCTTCCACTGCAGGTGCTGCGGTAGCTAACCCAGTGATTATTGCGCAGATTAACCCGGCGTTCGAACCGGTGGCCGCTTCCGCAACGGCGCTGGTCGCGGCGAGCGTGATTGTGACGGCGATTCTGGTGCCGATTATCACTGCACTCTATGCCAAACGCTTCGGCAATCACCAGCCGACAAGCGAGCAGGCAGAACAGACTGCAAGTACGCAACACTAAGCGATGACAACGCGTCCCAGCCGGGACGCGTTTTTAATGGTATTCGCCAAACACCTCTTCCACCATCCCGTTCACCAACCGCATTGCCGAACAGAGCCTTGGCATCCCCAGCGCCACCGTCTGCCAGCTTTGGGTCACCGACCAGCTGAGAGGATGACGTTCCGCATCGCACCAGCCGCCAAGCCAGCCCAGCATCTCTTTATGCTCGACCAGCCCGCTGCCGGTACTGCCCGGCGTCGTCAGCCACTGATGATAAAAATGCCGGGTCGCCGGAAAGGCGTTAACGCTCTGGGCAAGGAACTGGGATGCCATCACGCTAACATTGTCTTTGAGCAGTTGTGTCACTTCGCTGTTTGCGAGACGGCAGGCGTCGCCAAACGCCCCCCAACGCAGCTCTTCAAGCGCAACATAGCAGCGCCCGGCCAGAGACCAGTCGTCATACTGGCCCGTTTGCCAGCGGTTAAAAACCTGCTCGCTATGTTCACCAGCCTGCACCACCAGCCCGCGCTGGGAAAGCGCTCGCTGCTTGTGGGCGGCACGCTGGCGAAACTGCGCCCCAACTTTGGCGTACCGGGCCTGAATATTTTCGTTTCAGCTCGCTTTAAGCTGTAGCGTTTCCAGGTAGTCACCCATACGGGTCAGCGCCAGGTGACCGGGATCGAGCATTCCCGCCAGTTTTTCTGCCAGGCCAAGCCGCATGGAAGGATTTTCACTGAACATGCCCGACATCGCCCAGGGACGAAGCTGGGTCTGGGCCATGATCTCATTCATCAGCCTTTCGCGAAAAACCTGCTGCTGTGCGGCTACGGGGGCCAGACGGGGATTATCAATACCCAGCACCAGCTCCACCATAAACTTCGGATGAATAGATTCCAGCGCGTGGCCGGGGCCATCCAGCAGTGTTGTATTCATGCTTGCTCTACCGAAAAAAGAGTCTGGATATCGTCACGCGGCAGATGGGCATCCTCCTGGATCCAACGCGCCGTGCTCAGGCTGGCAATATCGATGATATAGCGGGTACGGGTAACCACATAATCATCCCAGCCCCAGTTGGGATTATTCAGCCAGCGGGAGACGGTTTCCCGGACACTGCTCACTCGCGAATGGGCGGAAAGTGGTAAATCTTCGGCCGCAATCACCCCGTTAAACAGCTGAGGCGTAGTGAAGTTAAGCACGCCAGGGTGGAACGCCGGAAGCGAAATACGCGTATGGAAGCCCGCCTCGCTCAGTTCATTTTTCAGTCGCGTTTCAATGGGCCGCATGGCGTCATTCAGTGAACGCGTCAGCGTGGTCTCCAGCTGACTAAAACGCAGCTCCAGCTCCTGAGTCAGGGTTTGCTGGGCGTTTAGCAGGATCATTTCACAGGCAGAGCGGATCTTGCTCAGCACCACCTGCGCCTGGCTTTCATCGTCAAGCACCAGCTGACCGCGACCGGACTCACCGTCCAGACGTATCTCCGCCCGGTTAAGTGCCGCCAGCCGCCAGCGTCGTCCCAGCGCGGCTTCGGCGAAGTCCTGCACCCAGCGCTGCTCCCCGGTATCTGGTAGCCTGCCGTCCATAATCAGCTCATCGCGTGCACGGTTCGCCAGATAGCCCCACATCGATGAGACGGGGAAAATGCGCTCCGGCGTAATATAGCCTTTCATCAGGGTGCCGGCGATCAGCGCCCGCACCTGATCGGCATAGTCGCTATTGCGATCCTTTTGATCGAATTTATTGACCAGCGCATAGAGCGGTACCGCTTTCCCCACCGCCACGATAGCCTGATGCACTTCCTGATCGGATATCGACTTCAGCTGGGTGTAATCCATCACCGCCAGTACCGCAGAGACGTGCGCCAGCTGTTCGTTAAGCATCTTTTGCAGGTGTGGCTGGCCGGCTTCATTCGGCCCGGGCGTGTCCAGCAGCGTCAGTTGGCCAGGATAGTTACCGAGACCGGAGAGATGGACAAACTCAACTTCAATCACCGGAATATGTTCAATAGCGGCGTAGTCGGAAAAGGGAAAATCAACCTCCAGCGCACGCGAAAGGCGAACCAGATCGTTGAGGCTTTTCAGGCAGTGAAAAATAGGCTGCGCGCCAGGATAGTGGCGTTCAAACGCCATCCCGGTTTCGATACGCTCAAGCAGCGCGACCATATCCTTGTCAATTTCCAGCCGGTGTGCCAGCGTCTCCCTGTCTATTTTTCCCAGTTGCTCCTGCAACTTATGCATCAGCGTTTCAATCGGGCCGGCGTGGGAGAAATGCAGGATCGGCTCATTTTGCCCGAGGGTATGGCGGATCAATGTCGGCAGCGCCGTCATCGGCCGATTACGGTTCGGCAGCACCTCCGTTCCCACAATTGCATTGATGGTCGTGGATTTTCCGGCCTTCATGGTGCCGACGATCGCCAGTACCATTTCAAGCCGCGTGACCTTACGTAATTCGTTATGCAACGTCGCCTTCTGCGCCTCAATACCACGGGTACTAAAGTGCAGCGGATGAATATTGACGCGATCGCCGCCTGGCTGGGTAGCGGGATCGTCAAGCGCCGCCATCGGCATACTCTGCAGCGTCTGAAGATTGTGCAAAGCCAGCTGAAGCAGACGTTCCGCTTCCTGGCTTAGCTCATATATTGTCTGTGTGAGCATGATTAAGTCTTTCCTTAACACAAATTTTACTGCTTTTATTTAGCCGGTTTTTAATTACGAAAAATTCGGCTTTTATAATTACATGTGGAAAATAGCTATAAAAAATCAACACAAAATCAGCAGTCAGAAATATAATTATCTGTCTACAGGTTAAAAGTATGGTGCTCGGATCCCCCCGCAGAGACCAGAAGATACTCAGCGTAGCGTATTTTCAGGAATAGTCAGGATATATCATCATGCCAGTTAACCCGCGCCGGAAGAGAGGGATTTCGCCATAAGAAAACGAAATAATCTCCGGGGTACAGGGGGTTGCAGCAACATGAAATGCTTTTATCTCACCATATCTGAAATAACGAAGGGTAGAAATTTCCCTAATCAAATATTCTCAGGGTTTCAGCCCGTCGCATACTCTGCTGCTCGCAGGCTGAACAGCGACAGTAATTACACAGGTAAAGCATAGGGAATTGCGGTATACTTGCCGCCTTTTTCGGCAACGCCGATTTTTGACCGGAAACGCCGGTCCTGTCAGCACATTATTGAGGATATCTCCCATGCAACTTCCCCACTGCCCGCAATGCCAGTCCGAATATACCTACGAAGATAGCGGTATGTATATCTGCCCGGAATGTGCACATGAATGGAACAACGCGGAGCCGACCCATGATACCGACACTCTGGTTGTAAAGGATGCCAACGGCAATCTGCTGGCCGATGGTGATAGCGTGACGGTGGTGAAAGACCTGAAAGTGAAGGGCAGTTCCTCAATGCTGAAAATCGGCACCAAAGTAAAAAGCATTCGCCTGGTCGAAGGCGATCACAACATCGATTGCAAGATCGATGGCTTCGGTCCAATGAAGCTAAAATCCGAATTTGTGAAAAAAAGCTGATTTCAGGCCTTCTGGCCCGCACGCCGTAACATTATCGTCATACTTGTTCGCCACGATGAGGTCACCTGTTTGGGAGACCTCATTAATGACATTAAACACCACTTTTACCCTGCCGCTTCATGACGCTCAGCATAGCGCGCGTCGCCTGCTCAAAGCCATGAGCGAACCTGGCACTATCGTCAGCCTGCACCGCCTGAAATACGGCTGGCAACCTCTGAGCCTTGCCACCACCAGCGTCCTGCTGACCCTTGCCGACCAGGAGACACTGGTCTGGTTCTCCCCGCGTATGAGCAACGATATTGTCAGCTCCAACCTGCGCTATCACACCGGCGCACCGCTTGCAGAAAAACCGCAGCAGTCGGTCTTTGCCGTTGCCGATGACGCAATAAGCCACGAGCAGCTCAACGCGCTGATCACCGGCGGCGATGGGCTGGCAGACGCGAGCTCAGCCCTGATTCTGCAGGTTCCTGCCCTGAGCGGCGGCCTGATGCTCCGCCTGACCGGCAGCGGTATTGCAGAAGAGCGGATGATCGCCCCGCTGCTGCCCGACTGCATTATTCATGAAATGACGGAACGTTCACATCCGTTCCCGCTGGGACGCGACCTGATACTGACCTGCGACGAACGCCTGCTGGCGATTCCGCGCACTACCCATGTGGATGTCTGTTAAGCGTGTCGCTGCTCAATTGCGGCAATAGCCTCGACGCGCGTCTGGTGGCGACCGCCTTCAAAGTCCGCGTCCAGCCAGCTATCGACGATCATCTTCGCCAGCTCTGAGCCCACGACTCGCGAACCGAACGCCAGAATATTGGTGTTGTTATGCTGGCGGGAAAGCCGTGCGGAGTAAGGCTCGCTGCAGACCACTGCCCGGATCCCCGGAAACTTATTAGCCGTAATGGCGATCCCGACGCCGGTGCCGCAGATCAGTATGCCGCCGTCGACTTCGCCGTCGATCACGGCCAGCGCCACGGCGCTGGCGTAGCGCGGATAATCCGTGCGCGCCGAAGACCATGCGCCTTTATCAATCACCTCAACGCCTCTCGCCTGCAGATGCGCCAGAATCTCGTCTTTAAGGATAAAGCCGACATGATCGCAACCAAACGCCACTTTTTTCATCGCTTCCTCGCATTATTGCTGACTTTACAAATCCGGTGAATTTTGTGATTTAAGACCGGTTTACTGCTGAATAAAACCGCAAAATCATCGGATCTGGCGTCTGTTCTACACGGCATTATTTTACAAAGCAAGTGTGGAAATGCATATTAAGGTCAGATAAACGCGTTCTGAGCTGGAAAGAAAAAACAAAATAAGACATTGTTTTTAAAATAAAAAATACAATACATCCCATAAAAAACCCAAGCAAAAACTTCACAAAACAAAAAACTTTATGAATTTGTATTTTTTGTGAAGTCAACGACATCTTTTTTGTTTCGCCTGTGATGATATAGTGTCGTCTTCAATTTTATGGACAAGAGAGTGCGATGAGTCAGTCAGAGTTTGATCAAGGCTTTCCCAACGGCATCGGCCTCGCGCCTTATCTGCGTATGAAGCAGGAAGGGATGACGGAGAACGAAAGCCGTATTGTGGACTGGTTACTGAGCCCCGGTAATCTGAGCGATGCGCCCGCGATTAAGGATGTCGCTGAAGCCTTAACCGTGTCGGAAGCTATGATCGTTAAGGTGTCAAAGCTGCTGGGCTTCAGCGGTTTTCGCAACCTGCGTAGCGCGCTGGTTGACTATTTTTCGCAGTCCGAGCAGGTGCTGCCTGCTGAACTGGCTTTTGATGAAGCACCGCAGGACGTGGTGAACAAGGTGTTCAACATTACGTTGCGTACCATTATGGAAGGACAGTCGATCGTCAACGTGGATGAAATCCACCGCGCCGCCCGCTTCTTTTACCAGGCGAAGCAGCGCGATCTCTACGGCGTCGGCGGCTCCAGTGCTATCTGTGCTGATATACACCATAAGCTGTTGCGTATCGGTGTCCGAAGCCAGGTGTATCAGGATGCGCACATTATGATGATGTCCGCGTCGCTGCTCCAGGAAAGTGACGTTGTTCTGGTGGTGTCGCACTCCGGACGCACCAGCGATTTAAAAGCGGCGGTCGAACTGGCGAAAAAAAATGGCGCTAAAATTATTTGTATTACCCATAGCTATCATTCGCCGATCGCCAAGCTTGCAGACTTTATTATATGCTCGCCAGCACCAGAGACCCCTTTATTGGGACGCAATGCCTCAGCACGGATATTACAATTAACACTACTGGACGCTTTTTTTGTTTCAGTCGCTCAACAGAATCTTGAACAGGCTACAGTAAATATGGAAAAGACCGGTGCGATAGTTGATTTTTTTTCACCAGGCGCACTGAAGTAAGACAAAAAAGGTGAGGCTCATCCAAATAACCCCTACCAGGATAATACTGCTATGAATAAATATCTGAAATTATTCAGCGGCGCCGCTATGGGCTTTATGCTGTCCACCAGCGCATTCGCCGCCGCTGATTACGCCGTAGTATTGAAAACCTTATCCAACCCGTTCTGGGTGGACATGAAAAAAGGTATTGAAGACGAAGCGAAAACTCTCGGCGTCAGCGTGGATATTTTTGCCTCACCGTCTGAAGGCGATTTTCAGTCTCAGCTGCAGCTATTCGAAGATTTAAACAATAAAAATTATAAGGGCATTGCCTTTGCACCGCTCTCCTCGGTGAACCTGGTGATGCCGGTTTCCCGCGCATGGCAGAAAGGCATTTACCTGGTCAATCTCGACGAAAAAATCGATATGAACAACCTGAAAAAAGCCGGCGGCAACGTTGAAGCCTTCGTCACTACCGATAACGTCGCGGTAGGCTCCCGGGGGGCTAACTTTATTATTAAAACGCTGGGCGGTGCAGGCGGTGAAGTCGCTATTATTGAAGGCAAGGCCGGTAATGCCTCCGGTGAAGCACGCCGCAACGGTGCCACCGACGCGTTTAAAAAAGCGAGCCAGATTAAACTGGTTGCAAGCCAGCCCGGCGACTGGGATCGCATTAAGGCGCTGGACGTTGCCACCAACGTGCTGCAGCGTAACCCAAATCTGAAAGCGTTCTACTGCGCCAACGATACCATGGCAATGGGGGTAGCACAGGCCGTCGCTAACGCAGGTAAAACCGGCCAGATAATGGTCGTCGGCACCGACGGTATTCCGGAAGCGCGTAAAATGGTTGATGCGGGACAGATGACCGCTACCGTCGCACAGAACCCGGCGGATATCGGTGCAACCGGCCTGAAACTGCTGGTCGATGCCGCGAAAACCGGCAAGGTTATCCCGCTGGATAAAACGCCGAAATATAAGCTGGTAGACTCCATTCTGATCACTAAGCAATAAATTATATCCAAATAATTCGAGCTGCATCAAGGCGGCAAGAGAGTGACAAATTCGTCGGGAACAGATTTGAACGTCGCAAAGCGACTGCCCGCAAGGACGAGGCTCAAGGATGAGCCGGGTAATTCCGCAGCCAACGCAGAGGCAGTTTGAAGTATGACGGGTATATAATGAGGTTGATTATGGTCACGCCATATATATCGATGGTGGGGATCGGCAAATCCTTTGGTCCGGTTCACGCATTAAAATCGGTTGATTTAACGATTTATACTCATGAGATTCATGCTTTATTAGGGGAGAATGGTGCTGGTAAATCAACATTAATGAAAGTGTTGTCGGGTATTCATGAACCGACTAAAGGCTCCATCGCTATTAATAGCGTTAATTACGATAAGTTGGATCATAAACTGGCGGCCCAGCTTGGTATCGGCATTATTTATCAGGAACTCAGCGTTATTGATGAATTAACCGTCTTGGAAAACTTATTTATTGGCCGTCACCTGACCAAAAAAGTCTGTAGTGTAAACATTATTGACTGGAAAGAGATGCGCGTCAGGGCAGCGATGATGCTGCTGCGCGTCGGTTTAAAAGTGAATCTCGACGAGAAAGTGGCGAATTTATCCATTAGCCACAAGCAGATGCTGGAAATTGCTAAAACCTTAATGCTCGACGCCAAAGTGATCATTATGGACGAACCGACCTCTTCCCTTACCAATAAAGAAGTCGACTACCTGTTCCTGATTATGAATCAGCTGCGCAAAGAGGGCACCGCCATCGTCTATATCTCGCATAAGCTGGCGGAGATCCGCCGCATCTGCGACCGCTATACGGTGATGAAGGATGGCAGCAGCGTCTGCAGCGGCATGGTCAGCAACGTCAGCAATGAAGAGATCGTACGTCTGATGGTCGGCCGCGAGCTGCAAAACCGCTTTAACGCCATGAAAGAGAGCATCGGCAATATCGAGCGCGACACGGTATTTGAGGTGAAGAACGTCACCAGCCGCGATAAGCAAAAGGTCCGCGATATCTCCTTTAGCGTTAACCGTGGCGAAATTCTTGGCTTTGCCGGGCTGGTCGGCTCAGGGCGTACCGAGCTGATGGACTGCCTGTTTGGCGTCGATAAGCGCAGCAGCGGTGTCATTCGTCTCAACGGAAAGGAAATCTCACCCCGTTCGCCGCTGGATGCACTGAAAAAAGGCATGGGCTATATCACCGAAAGCCGCCGCGACAACGGCTTCTTTCCCAACTTCTCCATTGCGCAAAATATGGCGATCGGCCGAAGCCTGAAAAGCGGCGGCTATAAGGGTGCGATGGGACTGTTCCACGAATCGAACGAGGGCAGCATCGCCGAGCAACAGCGCCAGCTGCTGGGGCTGAAATGCCACTCGGTCGATCAGAACATTACCGAACTGTCCGGCGGTAATCAGCAGAAGGTGCTGATCTCCAAATGGCTGTGCTGCAACCCTGAGGTCATCATCTTCGATGAGCCGACCCGTGGTATTGACGTCGGCGCCAAGGCCGAAATTTATAAAGTGATGCGTCAACTGGCTGACGACGGAAAAGTCATCCTGATGGTGTCATCCGAACTTCCTGAAATTATCGCCGTCTGCGACCGCATCGCCGTGTTCTGCGAAGGGCGACTGACGCAAATCCTGACCAATCGCGACGATATGAGCGAAGAGGAGATTATGGCATGGGCATTACCTCAAGAGTAAAAAGCGACGCGAGCGAGAAAAAGCCGTTTAACTTCGCCCTGTTCTGGGATAAATACGGCACCTTTTTTATCCTGGCGATTATCGTGGTGATCTTTGGCAGCCTGTCGCCGGAGTATTTCCTGACCACCAATAATATCCGGCAGATCTTTGTACAAAGCTCGGTGACGGTCCTGATCGGAATGGGAGAATTCTTTGCCATCCTCGTGGCCGGTATCGACCTCTCCGTCGGCGCCATCCTCGCGCTCTCCGGAATGGTAACCGCGAAGCTGATGCTGGCCGGCGTCGATCCGTTCACCGCAGCACTGATCGGCGGCGTTCTGGTCGGCGGCGCGCTGGGCGCGATCAACGGCTGCCTGGTCAACTGGACCGGTCTGCACCCGTTTATTATCACCCTCGGCACCAACGCTATCTTTCGTGGGATCACGCTGGTTATCTCCGATGCGAACTCGGTCTACGGCTTCTCGTTCGACTTCGTGAACTTCTTCGCCGCCAGCCCACTCGGTATTCCGGTGCCGGTGATCTTCTCCCTGATTGTGGCGCTGATCCTCTGGTTCCTCACCACCCGTATGCGTCTCGGACGCAATATCTATGCCCTCGGTGGCAACAAGAATTCCGCCTTCTACTCCGGTATTGATGTGAAGTTCCACATTCTGGTGGTGTTCATTATCTCCGGCGTCTGTGCTGGTCTCGCCGGCGTGGTGTCCACCGCACGTCTCGGTGCCGCAGAGCCGCTGGCCGGAATGGGTTTTGAAACCTATGCCATCGCCAGCGCCATTATCGGCGGCACCAGTTTCTTTGGCGGCAAGGGGCGTATTTTCTCGGTGGTGCTTGGCGGCCTGATTATCGGCACCATCAATAACGGGCTGAATATTCTACAGGTACAAACCTACTACCAGCTGGTGGTAATGGGTGGGCTGATTATCGCCGCCGTTGCCCTCGACAGACTGATCAGTAAATAAATTCGTCGTATTCCAGGAGTTAATAATGAAGATCTCTCCCTCGCTGATGTGTATGGATCTGGTGAAATTTAAAGAACAGATCGAGTTTATCGATAAGCACGCGGACTATTTCCATATCGATATTATGGACGGCCACTTTGTCCCTAACCTCACCCTGTCGCCATTCTTTGTTAGCCAGGTGAAGAAGCTGGCCAGCAAGCCGCTGGACTGCCATCTGATGGTGACCCGTCCGCAGGACTATATCAGCCAGCTGGCAAGCGCAGGCGCGGATTTTATCACCCTGCATCCGGAAACGCTGAACGGCCAGGCTTTCCGCCTGATCGAAGAGATCCGCCGTCACGGCATGAAGGTCGGGCTGATCCTCAATCCGGAAACGCCGGTCGAGGCAATGAAATACTATATTCATAAAGCGGACAAAGTGACCGTGATGACCGTCGATCCTGGCTTTGCCGGACAGCCGTTTATTCCGGAAATGCTGGATAAGATCGCCGAGCTCAAGGCCTGGCGCGAGCGTGAAGGGCTGAGCTACGAAATTGAGATCGACGGCTCCTGCAACCAGGCAACTTACCAGCGTCTGATGGCGGCAGGCGCGGATGTCTTTATCGTCGGCACCTCCGGGCTGTTTAACCACGCTGAGCAGATCGACGATGCCTGGCAGATGATGGCTGAGCAGATCCTGACGGCGAAAAACGAGGGTCAACCTCATGCCCGAACAGCGTAAGGTCGTGGCAGGCGTGGATATGGGCGCGACCCATATCCGCTTTTGCCTGCAAACGGAAGATGGCACGGTGCTGCACTGTGAAAAGCGGCGCACCACCGAGGTCATTGAGGGCGGCGTGGTCGCCGGTATCGCCGCGCTGGTCCTCTCCCAGTGCCAGCGCCTGCAGGCCCGCTGTCTCGGGCTGGTGATGGGCTTCCCGGCGCTGGTGGGACGTGATAAGCGGACCGTGATCTCGACGCCAAACCTGCCGCTGACGGCGGAAAGCTTTATTGGGCTTGCCGACAGCCTGGAGGCGGCGCTCGATTGCCCGGTGGAATTTGCCCGCGACGTTAATCTGCAACTCTCCTTCGACGTGCAGGAGAACGGTCTGGCCGACAGCCAGGTGCTGGCCGCCTATCTCGGCACCGGTATGGGCTTCGCTATCTGGCTGAACGGGGCACCCTGGACCGGCGCGCACGGGGTAGCTGGCGAGCTGGGGCATATCCCGCAAGGTGATATGCAGCAGACCTGCGCCTGCGGCAATCCCGGCTGTCTGGAAACCGTTTGTTCCGGCGTGGTGCTGCGTCGCTGGTATGAACAGCAGCCCCGCAAGTACGCACTGGGCGATCTCTTTACCCATGCCGTCGATGAACCCTTTATACAGGCGCTGCTGCACCATGCCGCGAGGGCCATTGCCACCAGCATCAACTTGTTCGATCCGGATGCGGTGCTCCTCGGCGGCGGCGTAATGGATATGCCTGCCTTCCCACGGGAGCAGCTTATCGCCCTGACCCTGCAGCACGTACGTCGCCCTCTTCCCTGGCAGGCGGTACGCTTAGTTGCCGCGTCCTCTTCCTCGTTTAACGGCGCACAGGGTGCCGCCGCCCTCGCCCGCAGCCAGTTTATCACTTACCGCTAATCCCTTCGGCGAGCCACGCAAAAAAAGACGTTGCCCGCCGGAATCTGTCCTCAGCCTGTTCTTTACCAGGTTTTGACCAAAATTCGCCCGTAATATCCGGGAATGTCCACAATAATAATGATGTCTATCGCGCGCATAATGCACCCTTAGCCTCATTCGATTTATGGGAGCGAGGAGATGGAAAAAGTCGTCACGGTTTGTCCCTACTGTGCGTCGGGCTGCAAAATTGATCTGGTGGTCGAGAACGGCAGTATCATTCGGGCCGAATCGGCACAGGGGAAAAACAACAAGGGCACCCTGTGTCTGAAGGGCCATTACGGCTGGGACTTTATTAATGACACCCGCCTTCTGACCCCGCGTCTGCAGACGCCGATGATTCGCCGACAGCGCGACGGCAAACTGGAATCAGTCAGCTGGGATGAAGCCCTGGACTATGTGGCAAAACGCCTGAGCGACATTTAAGACAAATATGGCCCGGACGCTATCCAGACCACCGGCTCCTCACGCAGCACGGGAAATGAAACCAACTATGTGATGCAGAAATTTGCGCGCGCCGTGATTGCCACTAATAATGTCGACTGCTGCGCCTACCACGGCCCGTCGGTGCACGAGGTAGGACACTACTCCTGCCATTCGATAACCGGCAACTGTGCCGCGCTGGCGGATGAACCGGGCTACGCACAGATCAACACCGCCGACGCCGAACGTTTAGGCATTGAAGATGAAGACCTGATATGGATTATCTCGCGTAAAGGACGGGTGATCATCCGCGCACAGGTCAGCGATCGGCCGAACAAAGGCGCGGTGTATATGACCTACCAGTGGTGTATTGGTAGCTGCAACGAGATGGTGACGGAAAACATCAGCCCGATAACCAAAACGCCGGAGTACAAATACTGCGCCGTGCGCGTGGAGCCAATCGCCGAGCAGTATGTGATTGATGAGTACAACGCGCTGAAGGCCAGGCTACTGGATAGTGCACAGGGGTAATAAAAGAAAACGCCGGAGCACTGCTCCGGCGTTTTTATATGAAAAGATAACTTACTGGTCGGCAGTCTTATCAAATTTGCCCAGCACCTCACGCTCGTAGGCCAGCGCTTTTTTGCGGTCAAACTTGTGTTCCCACTTGGCGATGACCAGCACCGCCAGGGCGTTACCCACCACGTTCAGGGCAGTACGCGCCATATCAAGGATACGGTCCACGCCGGCAATAAACGCCAGCCCTTCCAGTGGAATACCGACGCTGCCAAGGGTTGCCAGCAGCACCACGAAGGAGACACCAGGCACGCCTGCGATGCCCTTCGAGGTCACCATCAGCGTCAGCACCAGGATGATTTCCTGACCAATCGACAGCTCAATGCCGTACAGCTGGGCGATAAAGATTGCCGCAATACTCTGGTACAGCGTCGAACCATCGAGGTTAAAGGAGTATCCGGTCGGCACCACAAAGCTGGTGATTGACGCCGGTGCACCGTAGGCTTCCATCTTCTCGATAATACGCGGAAGCACGCTTTCGGAGCTGGCGGTCGAGTAAGCCAGAATCAGCTCATCCTTCAGAATGCGGATCAGGATCCAGATACTGAGACCGCACAACCGCGCCACCAGGCCGAGCACTACCAGCGCAAAGAACAGGATCGCTACGTACACCAGAATAACCAGCTTGGCGAGCGGCCACAGGGAGGCAAAGCCAAAGTTAGCGACGGTTACCGAGATCAGCGCAAATACACCAACCGGCGCATAGCGCATCACCATATGGGTGACTTTGAACATGGTTTCCGAAATAGAACGGAACACGGTCACCAGCGGCTCACGATGGGTGGCCGTCAGCGACGACAGGCCCAGACCAAACAGTACCGAGAAGAAGATAATCGGCAGCATATCGCCCTTCGCCATCGAGGCGACGATATTGGTTGGCACCAGAGACAAAATCGTCCCTATCAGATCATGCGCATGGCTCTGCACTTCCGCCGTCGTGCTTTGGTATTTCGAAATATCCACCGTTGCAAGCTGTGACATATCAATGCCCGCGCCCGGCTGGAACACATTCGCCAGCGTAATGCCGAGAATGATGGCCACCGTGGTGATCACTTCGAAATAAAGAATGGTTTTCGCGCCTATGCGCCCAAGCTGTTTCGCGTCGCCAACGCCCGCAATCCCCACAATAAGTGTGGAAATAACAATCGGCACCACGATCATCTTGATCAGATGGATAAAGATATCACCAGCGGGCGATAACAGATTGGCAATCAGCCAGTCACGGCTTTCGCTGTGATAATGCAGGTAACTGCCCAGAAGAATACCCAGCACCAGGGCCAGCAGAATTTGCCAGGCCAGGCTGACTTGTGTTTTTCTCATATAACAGACATCCTCAATGAAGCGCCATTCCCGTGTTTATGTTACAGAACGACACATACTGAAAGGGGTTATTCGTATTGCGGGGTTTTTCAACGCGCAAAATAAGTACCATCTGAATGACATTCTGCGCAACCTTTTAAGAACAGGGCATTTCACTGCAATAACACCTTAAAACGCTAATTTGTTCCAATAATTATATATAACTTATTGTTATGGATGGGGTTTATATTGGCCCGTTTTTGATAATTAAGATAAGTAATTATTTTAGAAAAATGAATCAGTTGCCGTATTTTCATACAATTTAGTCATTGCGTGATCTGTCGCGCAAATAATAAACAAAGCCTGCGGCACTCCTGTAATTAACGTTTGATTGACATATCATTAACATCTTGCAAGGAGAAAAAAGCCATGAGCCAGGTACACAAACACGCTATTCCCGCAAATATTGCGGCACATTGCCTGATTAAGCCGGAGCAGTATGAGGCACGGTATCAGCTGTCCGTCAGCGATCCGGAAACCTTCTGGGGTGAAGAGGGGAAAATCCTCGACTGGATAACGCCGTACAGCAAAGTCAAAAACACCTCTTTCGCGCCGGGTAACGTCTCTATCAGGTGGTATGAAGACGGCACCCTGAACCTGGCGGCGAACTGTCTCGACCGCCATCTGCAGACCCAGGGCGACAGAACCGCCATTATCTGGGAAGGCGATGACGCCAGCCAGAGCAAGCACGTTACGTATCGCGAACTGCACCGCGACGTCTGCCGTTTTGCCAATGTCCTGCAGCAGCTGGGTATTAAGAAAGACGACGTGGTCGCTATCTATATGCCGATGGTGGTCGAAGCCGCCGTGGCAATGCTCGCCTGCGCGCGGATCGGTGCCGTTCACTCGGTGATTTTCGGCGGTTTCTCCCCGGAAGCCGTCGCCGGACGTATCGTTGACTCCAGCTCGAAGCTGGTAATCACCGCCGACGAAGGCATTCGTGCGGGCCGCACTATCCCGCTGAAAAAGAATGTCGACGACGCGCTGAAAAACCCGAACGTCAGGAGCGTTGAGCACGTGGTGGTCTACAAACGCACCGGCGGCAAAATTGACTGGCAGGAAGGCCGCGACCTGTGGTGGAGCGATCTGCTGGATGGCGCCCGCGACCAGCATCAGCCGGTCGCCGTTAACGCGGAAGACCCGCTGTTTATCCTCTATACCTCCGGCTCTACCGGCAAGCCGAAGGGCGTGCTGCACACTACCGGCGGTTACCTGGTGTACGCTGCGACCACCTTTAAATATGTTTTCGATTACCATCCGGGTGAGGTTTACTGGTGCACGGCGGACGTGGGCTGGGTGACCGGCCACAGCTATCTGCTGTACGGACCGCTGGCCTGCGGCGCAACCACGCTGATGTTCGAAGGGGTGCCAAACTGGCCGACACCGGCGCGTATGTCTCAGGTGGTCGACAAGCATAAGGTCAATATTCTGTATACTGCGCCGACGGCGATCCGCGCCCTGATGGCCGAAGGCGACAAGGCGATTGACGGTACGGACCGCTCATCCCTGCGCATTCTGGGATCGGTAGGCGAGCCTATCAACCCGGAAGCCTGGGAGTGGTACTGGAAGAAAATCGGCAAGGAAAAATGCCCGGTAATGGACACCTGGTGGCAGACCGAAACCGGTGGCTTTATGATCACCCCGCTGCCCGGCGCGACGCCGCTGAAAGCAGGCTCCGCCACCCGTCCTTTCTTCGGCGTGCAGCCTGCACTGGTGGATAACGAAGGTAACTCCCTTGAAGGCGCCACCGAGGGCAACCTGACTATCGTCGACTCCTGGCCGGGCCAGGCGCGCACGCTGTTCGGTGACCACGAGCGCTTCGAGCAGACCTACTTCTCCACCTTTAAAAATATGTACTTCAGCGGCGACGGTGCACGTCGCGACGAGGACGGTTATTACTGGATAACCGGCCGCGTGGATGACGTGCTAAACGTCTCCGGCCACCGCCTCGGCACCGCCGAGATCGAGTCGGCGCTGGTTTCACACCCGAAAATCGCCGAAGCGGCGGTGGTCGGTATTCCCCATAGCATCAAAGGCCAGGCGATCTACGCCTACGTGACGCTAAACCACGGGGAAGAACCGACGCCTGAGCTGTACGCCGAGGTGCGTAACTGGGTACGTAAAGAGATTGGCCCGCTGGCAACGCCGGACGTGCTGCACTGGACCGACTCACTGCCGAAAACCCGCTCCGGCAAAATCATGCGCCGTATTCTGCGCAAAATCGCCGCCGGAGATACCAGCAACTTTGGCGATACTTCTACCCTTGCCGATCCGGGCGTAGTGGAAAAACTGCTCGAAGAGAAGCAGGCCATCGCCATGCCATCCTGACCCTCTATCCCCCCCTGGTACCTCCAGGGGGGAATACACAACCCTCACGCCAATCAAATGGAGACTCTGTGATGAATAACGATATTTATCAACAGATAGAAAACAGTGCGCATTTCAGGGAGCTGGTCGAAAAACGGCAGCGGTTTGCCGCCATTCTTTCGCTAATCATGTTAGTAATTTACGTCGGTTTTATTCTGCTGATTGCCTTTGCACCGGGCTGGCTGGGAACGCCCCTGCATCCAGGCACCAGCGTCACACGCGGTATTCCATTAGGGATCGGCGTCATCGTGATCTCTTTTTTTCTGACCGCTATTTATGTCTGGCGGGCTAACGGTGAGTTTGAGCGACTCACCAACGCGGTGCTGCGTGAGGTGAAATCATCATGAAAAAAATCCTGACGGCGCTTGCCGCCGCCCTGCCCTTTAGCGCGATTGCCGCCGATGCAATAACCGGTGCCGTAGAACGCCAGCCAACCAACTGGCAGGCGATTATCATGTTCCTGATCTTCGTGGTACTGACGCTCTATATTACGTACTGGGCATCGAAGCGCGTCCGATCCCGCAGCGACTACTACACCGCCGGGGGCAATATCACCGGTTTCCAGAACGGCCTGGCGATCGCCGGTGACTTTATGTCGGCGGCCTCATTCCTCGGGATTTCCGCGCTGGTATATACCTCAGGCTACGACGGGCTGATTTACTCCCTCGGCTTCCTGGTCGGTTGGCCAATTATTCTGTTCCTGATCGCCGAGCGTCTGCGCAACCTCGGTCGCTACACCTTCGCCGACGTTGCCTCTTATCGTCTGAAACAGGGGCCGATTCGTACGCTCTCTGCCTGCGGTTCACTGGTGGTGGTTGCCCTCTATCTGATCGCCCAGATGGTCGGCGCGGGCAAACTTATCGAATTGCTGTTCGGCCTGAACTACCACGTTGCGGTGGTGCTGGTCGGCGTGCTGATGGTGATGTACGTTCTGTTCGGCGGCATGCTCGCCACCACCTGGGTACAGATTATCAAAGCCGTGCTACTGCTGTTGGGTGCCAGCTTTATGGCCTTTATGGTGATGAAGCACGTGGGCTTTAGCTTCAATAACCTGTTTAACGAAGCGATGGAGGTTCACCCGAAAGGCGCTGCCATTATGAGCCCGGGCGGACTGGTTCAGGATCCGATTTCTGCCCTGTCGCTGGGTCTTGGACTGATGTTCGGCACCGCCGGTCTGCCGCATATTCTGATGCGCTTCTTTACCGTCAGCGACGCGCGTGAAGCGCGTAAGAGCGTGCTCTACGCCACCGGTTTTATGGGTTACTTCTATATCCTGACCTTTATTATCGGCTTTGGTGCCATCATGCTGGTGGGCGCAAATCCGGCGTTTAAAGACGCGGCGGGACAGCTTATCGGCGGCAACAATATGGCGGCGGTTCACCTGTCCGACGCCGTCGGTGGCGACCTGTTCCTCGGCTTTATCTCCGCCGTCGCCTTCGCCACCATCCTGGCCGTGGTCGCCGGACTGACGCTGGCCGGTGCCTCTGCGGTGTCCCATGACCTCTACGCCAACGTCTTCCGTAAAGGTGCGAGCGAGCGCCAGGAGCTGCGGGTATCGAAGATCACCGTGCTGGTACTGGGGGTGGTGGCAATCCTGCTGGGGATCCTGTTTGAGAACCAGAATATCGCCTTTATGGTCGGGCTGGCCTTCTCCATCGCCGCCAGCTGTAACTTCCCGATTATTCTGCTGTCGATGTACTGGTCGAAACTGACCACCCGTGGGGCGATGATCGGCGGCTGGCTTGGCCTGCTGACGGCGGTGATCCTGATGATCCTCGGTCCGACGATCTGGGTCAAAATCCTCGGTCACGCCACGGCCATCTTCCCGTATGAGTACCCGGCGCTGTTCTCTATCGCCGTCGCCTTTATCGGGATCTGGCTGTTCTCAATCACCGATAACTCGGAAGAGGGCCAGCGCGAACGCGAACGCTTCCGCGCCCAGTTTATCCGTGCCCAGACCGGGATCGGCATCGAACAGGGCCGCGCCCACTAAGCCTCTCCTCTCTTTTCCCCGGCCGACTGGCCGGGGATCACATTTTTAGCCCTCTGATGTGAGCTGCATCACGCGAGAATGAATCAAAAACTCGATCGTCCTCACAGAGTTTATTGCCGTTTCGCCTTCCACCTCACACTTTCCCCCCTTTTTCGCCAAAGCCTGCCGTTCGGCCCCCCGTCGGAAGAGACAATTCTCCAACCACTTTTTATGCTGAGTTCATCGCGAGGCTATCGGCAAAACGGCTTAGCCGTTCCGGGCTAAGCAGAAGTGGCAGATACAGCGGGCTCCCTTCAGGCGGGTTTTCGACCCAGCGGGCAACGGTATCGGCATAGCGCAGCAGCGTCTGCTGATGCTCCGCGGCCACGGGATCGGCTGGCTCGCCGTAGCGATCGCACCAGAGTAAATCGGCTACGGCCGCCGCAACGCGGGAAAACATCTGGCTGTAGATCTCAGCATTACGCCAGGCTGCCAGTAGCACCGTTAGCGCCTCGTCACCACAGCCAATACACGGGGTTAACTCACGCAGGGTCTGCACTGCACTGGCACTGAGGAAACAGGCGGCCTCTTTTTCCAGGGCGACCAGCTGGCGCTGTTCGGCCCCGCCTGGCCGATCATCCGCCGGGAACAGAGGCTGATACGCCTGCAGCCAGTTAGCACTGCGGGTATCCATATGCAGCAGCTGCTGGGCTTGGGCAAAGCTCTGCGGGACCTGACTCTGGTCATGCAGCCGCCGACCCAGCAGATTGGGGGTTTTACACAGCCAGTCGTGGCTGCTGTAGAGCAGCGTTGCCAGCCGCTGTCTGTCCTGCTGATGGCGAAAGCATAGCTGGTGCTGTTCGGCCCACAGGTCAAAAGCCGACCCGGCAGCGTTATCCGCCAGGTTCGCAGCCGACAGGCCATACAGGTTAATGGCGTTTGCGGAGTCCATCACCCTACTGTCGGGCAGCCACTGCCAGCTGACCCGCGAGCAGATGGCTTCGATTTCACCTTCGGCTGCGCTAAGCGCCCAGCTCAGGCGACCGGCAATTTCGTCGCCCAGCCAGCAGGGCAGGATCGTCCAGCCGTAGCCGGTGCCCCAGAGATCGTATTCGATCCACTTTTTATGCCCCGGCAGGCCGGTGATATGGGGATGGTTGGCAAAGCCGGGGTGGTAGTCCAGCTCGGTGGCCTTAATCGCAGCCCGCACGTCGTCAGGCAGTCGGGAGAGCACGCCTGAGAGCTGCTGGCGCGGCCAGGAGCTGTCGATAAAGTCGCGCAGTACCAGCTTTTTACCCTGCGCGCGCAGCTGGCTCCAGACCTGATGCAGGCTCTGCTGCCAGCCGCCGGTCTGAAATACCGGCGTAGTCAGGCTCAGGATAATCCCGCTGAGGTGCGGCAGCGCGGGTAGCAGCGCAGCAAAAATCGCGGCGTAAAACCGCTGCCAGAAATCCGGGGCGCTTTTCTCATCGAAGGAAAACTCGGGGAATTTGCGCTTAATAATATCGTCGGACGGGGCCGCTTCCCCCTGCAGCCAGAAGGAGATATGGTTCGCCTGCAGGTAGTCATTGACCCGTTTTAAATATTGCAGGCTGTAGTTTTGCTGGTGAATCAGATTGCCGACCTGCAGCCGCTGGCTCAGGGGCGACGGTGTTGCCAGCATCGACAGCAGCTCCTGCTGGTGAAGGATGATGCCGGTATAGCCGTGCTGCTTCGCGCACTCCACGCCCTGAACCAGCCACGGCCAGTGCCAGATAAAGGTGCTATTCAGTTCCATCAGCTGATGCGGAATACGTTTCATAGCGTCACCCAAATTCTTTCCATGCTCTGATAGTAAGCGATGATTCATTGAGGATTATATGAAAAAATATGCTCTGGTCGGTACCGGCGGACGTGCCGGACTCTATATTTCAGCCATCGGCGGACAGTGGAAAAACAGCGCCAGAATGGTGGCCTTTTGCGACACGAACCAGACCCGGATGCACTATGCTAACCGGCTGCTGAACGATGCCGGAGCAGAAGCCGTTTCCTGCTGGCAAGCGCAGCAGTTCGAGGAGATGATCCGCGAAACGCGCCCCGATATCCTTATTGTGACCACCCTGGATCGCACCCACGATGACTATATCGTCCGCGCCCTGCACGCGGGCTGCGATGTGATCACCGAGAAGCCGATGACCATCGACGAAGCGCGTGCCCTGCAGATCCTCGATGCTATTGAACAGACCGGCCGTCAGGTGCGCGTGGCCTTTAACTATCGCTACGCGCCGCATCACAGCAAGGTCCGCGAGCTGCTAATGCAGGGTACCATCGGCGAGGTGATCTCCGTTCACTTTGAATGGCTGCTCAATACCGAGCACGGCGCGGACTATTTCCGGCGCTGGCATCGGGAAAAGCGCAACAGCGGCGGGCTGCTGGTACATAAATCCACTCACCATTTTGACCTGATGAACTTCTGGCTGGGCAGCTATCCCGAGCGGGTCTATGCCGAAGGCGGCCTGCGTTTTTACGGTAAAGAGAATGCCGAGAAGCGAGGCATTCGCCAGTTCTACCCTCGCGCCCACGGTTACGCCGCCGCACAGGACGATCCGTTTGCGCTGCATATGGCGGAGAACGCCCAGCTTAAAGCGCTCTATCTGGATGCGGAACATGAGGATAACTACTTCCGCGACCAGAGCGTGTTCAGCGACGGGATCACCATTGAGGATACGATGTCGGTGCTGGTGAAGTACCAGAATCAGGTGCAGCTCACCTACTCCTTGAACGCCTGGCTGCCGTGGGAAGGACTCAACGTCGTGTTCAATGGCAGTGAAGGCCGACTGGAGATGAAACTGGTGGAAAATTCCTACGTTAACGCCGGTGGCAAGCGGGAAAGCGAAGGCAGTCTTGAGCAGTGCGATATCACCGTCTTCCCGATGTTTTCCGCGCCCTGGAAAGCAGAATTCTGCGTCGGAGAAGGCGGACACGGCGGTGGCGATAACGCCATGCTGGCGGATCTGTTTGGCGAACCCGCTCACGACCCGCTACAGCGCGCCGCCGACCACCGCGCCGGTGCCATGTCGATCCTCACCGGCATCGCCGGGAATATCTCTATGCAGCAACAGCGCCCGGTCAATTTCCGCGAGTTTGAGCTAGTCGAGCGGTTGAAAAAGCAGTAACCGCCTGCCGGCGGCCAGAACATCCGCCGCCCAGCCCAAAAGCGCATCACAGGCCTACCAGCGCGTCATGATACCGGCACATTATAGCGGGAAGGACGCACTTCTTGCGGGTTAGTCGCGATATCATATTCACTCCTTTCTTAATGAAAGGAGTGAATTCAATGGCGGTATAAATTGACGAGCCTGGTATCATACTTAGTTGCCGGCAACTGTGCACCGATAGTCCTGAATCTCACCGGCCGAGCCTAAATTAAGAGCGGCCAAATTCAGACGGTTGGCCAACAGAATAAACTCTCCCTGTGGGCTGAGCGCCAGCGCCAGTCCATAATTTCCGATATTGTCACCCTGCGCAACCACATATTTTTTCAGCAAGCGAAACGGATCTTCTCTAATTAAATCAGTTCCCGTCAGTTTCCTGGCCAGATATTGATGGCCGACCAATTTTTCTACCAGCGGTCGCCAGTTTTGATCAATATCCTGCGCCTGTTCACTGAGCGTCTTATAGACATCCTGACGCAGGCAGGCCACATGAATATGTAATTGATTTTGCGAGCGACCATATTTCGAATTTACTGCCAGAGAAATCCACTGGTCAGCTGGCGGTTTCACCAGCTCACTGGATATATGATAGCGGTTATTCCAGGCCTGCGAGAAATAAGGCGGAACCTGCTCCGTTTGCAGCAACGGACTTTCGATGCCGATAACCTTCGCGGTCGGCATCAGCAGGTCGTGGTAGGGACCCTTATTATCTTTAAATAACACGTAATGTTCGGTTAAATCGACCTTAATACAGGGTGCCGGAGCGCTGTTCTGCTGTTGGTTGGGTACGCACTGCTGACTGACAATTTGCCACAGTGCATCCTGATTACCGCGACCGAAGAAGAACCATAACACTACTGTCAGAATCAAAATAACAAGTACAATAATTATTATCTTAGCAAGCCTTTTCATCGTTACTCCCTGTGCAGGTAATCCATACGGAATGATTTTCCAGCATAAACCAATATACCGATAACAGACAGAATATAATTTAGACTGTCACTCGTAATTCACTTTCCATTTTATCAAAAAAATAGCACACCTGTGGCGTCAGTGCCTCCTACAGACCGTAACAATGTTTACAACCTCAGCTAAATACTGATTATCATCATCCCGTTGTTGAGGTTACATCTAGAGCAGTACAGTTTTCACTACACCCTGAGCCAGATTTTCTTCAGTCGCGCGCACCCAGGCCATCTACTGCCGGGCACCTATTTTAAAAGGTTGCGTGCCATAAAAACCCGGTGCGCAAACAGGAAATAGCGTTCGAATCACCAGGCCTAAACATATGTTATACCAGCCATAGGGGATTCCCATCCCGCGGCAGGAGTCTTTGATAAAGGACGCCGCCTCATGTACAGAGGCGGCGTCGATTACGCTTTTTCGATAAGCAGGGCTTCAAGCAAATCGAGATCATGGAGCATTTTTTGCAGCGTTTCATTACTGATCTGCCGGGTGGCACGCAGATGATAGAGCTCGCCGCGCTCGGAGCGAAGCGCCGCAAGGCGGAAGCGGCGTTCGAGGTTCTCCTCCAGCATGGAGCTTTCCACATCGTTACGCCCGTCGGCGCGACGGCGCAGGTTACCGATCACCCGCGAACTGACTTCCTTCAGTAGCTGGTTATCAATGTTCTCCTCGCTATCGTTAACCAGCCGCTCTTCCATCTTCTGGATCGCCACAATCGCCACGCCGGCGGTCGCAGAGCGCGCCAGGCGCTCCTCCTGGCGCTGCGGAGAGTGGTCGCCCACCTCGATATGGCGGAGCAGAATTGGCAACACAATCACTCCGACAAACAGGGAGATAAGGATCACGCCGGTCGCGAGAAATACCAGCTCATAGCGCGCCGGGAAGTCCGTGCCGTCAGAGAGGAATAGCGGGATGGAGAGCACACCGGCCAGGGTAATAGCACCGCGAACCCCGGCGAAAGAGGCAATCAGCAGCTCACGCGTGCACCAGGCACCAAACTCCATTGGTTTCTTCTTCAGGAAGCGGCGGCTGAAGTTTTTCATCGTCCACAGCCAACTGAAACGCACCAGCATCAGCGCGGCATAAATCAGGATAATGTCGGTAAACAGCATCCAGATTTCGACATTAGGATCGGCTGCCGCCTCTGCGAGAGAGGTTTCCAGAATTCCCGGAAGCTGCAGGCCCAGGAGCAGGAAGACCATGCCGTTAAACACAAACTCCAGCATCGCCCAGGTGCTGTTAGCACGCAGGCGCATCGCCAGTGGCGCCGAGCGCATCACTCCGGAACGAGTGATGGTCATCCCGGCGGCCACCGCTGCCAGGATGCCCGAGACGCCAATATGTTCGGCAATCAGATAGGACGCAAACGGCAAAAGGAACAGCAGCACAATTTGCGTCGCCGGTTCATCACCGCCCCAGCGGCTGAGAAAACGCAGGGAACGACCATAGAGCCAGCTTACCACAAAGCCCGCCAGAATACCGCCCGCAGCCACTTTGAAGAATTCCACCGTGGCACCGCCAACGGTAAAGACCATGGTCCCCATCGCGACCGCGACGGCAAACTTCAGCGAGACCAGGCCGGAGGCGTCGTTCATCAGGGCCTCTCCCTGCAGGATGCCCATAATCTTTTTCGGAATGCGGCCTTCTCCGACAATGCCCGAGAGCGCCACGGCATCGGTCGGCGACAGTACTGCCGCCAGCGCCAAAGCAGGCAGCAGCGGAATACCCGGAACCATCCAGTAAATCACAAAGCCGATCCCCACCACCGTTACCAGCACCAGCGCCAACGCCAGGCCGAAGATTTCGCGGCCATGCTCAAGGAATTCGCGGGTTGGCGTTTTCCAGCCGTCGGCAAACAGCAGCGGCGGAATAAACAGGACGAGGAAGAGTTCAGGATCGAACTCGACGTGTAGGCCGAAGGTCGGCCATGCCAGACTCGCGCCAATAGCAATCTGCATCAGCGGCAGTGGGATTTGAAAAGGCAGTATGCGTGTAAATACGCCGGAGAGCGAGACCACGAGGGTCATGATGAGTATTGTGAAGAAGATTTCCATGCTGTCCCTGTTTGCAATGTCTTTTTTAATAACTACAGAGCGTCTGTGCTCTGATAATAAAACATCTTAATCAATGCAAAGGAAACAGGATATGCCTTAAATGGCAAAACGGGCGGCCAAAGCTACCCGTTTTAGCAGGGGCGGAGCCTTAGATAGCCCAGCCACCTGCATAGAAAGCAACCAGCGCCAGAGCGATAACTACGGTGCCGATATTCAGCTTACGCCACTCACCGGATACCACGCGGCCAATCACCAGTGACGCGAAACCGATCATAATCCCGGTCACGATGTTACAGGTCAGGACGATAAACACCGCCGTGATCAGACCCGCCATCGCATCAACAAAGTCGTTGAAGTCGATTTTCGCCACGTTGCTCAGCATCAGCAGGCCGACATACATCAGCGCCGGTGCTGTTGCGTAGGCCGGAACCAGATAAGAGAGCGGAGAGAGGAACAGGATCAGCAGGAACAGGACACCAACGACGATCGCCGTCAGGCCGGTTTTACCACCTGCCGCCGTACCGGCTGCAGATTCGATATAGACCGCCGCCGGAGCCGCACCAACCAAACCGGAGAAAACGCTGCTCAGGGAGTCGGTGGTCAACGCTTTGCCGCCGTTAATAATCTGGCCGTCTTTATCCAGCAGGTTCGCCTGACCGGCGACCGCACGGATAGTACCGGTGGCATCAAATACCGCCGTCATCACCAGCGCCAGCACGCTTGGCAGGACGATCGGGTTCAGCGCGCCCATAATATCGAGGCTGCCGATCAGGGAGTTGCCGTTCTCATCGCTCAGCGACGGCATGGCGAAAATCCCGGAGAAGTACACGTTCGGATCGAAAATCAGACCGACCACGGAAATACCGATAATGGTCAGCAGGATGCCGCCCGGAACTTTCAGTTTTTCCAGACCGATGATCACCGCCAGACCGATCAGGGACATGATCACCGGGAAGCTGGCGAAGTGACCCAGCGCAACCGGCAGGCCGTCCAGCGGGTTTTTTACCACCAGGCCAACGCCGTTCGCGGCGATCAGCAGCAGGAACAAGCCAATACCGATACCGGTGCCGTGCGCAACGCCCTGCGGCAGGTTGCGTAGGATCCAGCTACGAATACCGGTGGCGGAGATCACAGTAAAGAGCACACCCATCAGGAAGACGGCGCCCAACGCGACCGGAATGCTGATCTGCTGCCCCAGCACCAGGCTGAAGGCGGTAAAGGCGGTCAGTGAAATCGCACAGCCGATTGCCAGCGGCAGGTTCGCCCACAGGCCCATCACGATAGAGCCGATACCAGCAACCAGACAGGTCGCAACAAAAACGGCCGCTGGCGGGAAGCCCGCTTTACCTAACATGCCCGGGACGACGATAACGGAATAGACCATCGCCAGGAAGGTGGTTAAACCGGCAACGACTTCCTGACGGACGGTGCTGCCACGAGCAGATACTTTAAACCAGGCGTCGAGTGAACCGCCGGTACGCGCTGAAGGCATAGACATAGAAACATCCCCTGAGAGTTTTTTATTTTTCGTCGTATACGTGATGGACAATCCACTGCCAGCGAAACGTCATCTCCTTGTGCTACATCGGTTCGCCAGGGGGCGACGCGAAAAAGCAAACGTTTAGCTCCGCGTATACAAAACGGTGAGTCAAAAAAAGCAAACGATTATCCTGCCCGGAGTCCTCTCTTTTCAACTGAACTTTGTCGCTTTTGGCGAAAAATAACAGAGGGTGATGAAGAAGTAGCCAAAGAATGCGCAAACGTTATCGTTTATGCGCAATCTGCTAACGTTTTGCTAAAGATTATGCGCCGGGCAGTTCGAAGGGACCGCCCTGCTGAATGGCTCTCTGCCAGCCGGGTCGACGCTCAACCCTTTCACGCCAGGCCTGAATATTCGGCAGTTCGCCTACCTCACCGCGCGCCAACAGCGCAAACAGCGGGAACGTCATCTGCACATCGGCCATGCTCAGCTGCTCCCCGGCAAACCAGGGTCGCTCAGCGAGATGGGATTCGATAAACTGCGCGTGGGTCGTCATTTGCCCGTTGAGCCAGGCTTTCTGCACCCCTTTGCCCAGCGCCCCACCCAGCGTGCGCAACCCGAAAGGCACCGGTGGTTTACCGAAACGACCGAGGACCAGCTTAATCAGCAGCAGCGGCATCAGCGAACCTTCGGCATAGTGCAGCCAGAAGCGATAAAGCTGCCTGTCAGCGGCTTCCTGTGGTATAAAATGGCCGTCCGGATCGTAGGTTTCCTGTAAATACTCCAGGATAGCCCCCGCCTCCGCCAGCACCAAGCCGTTATCCTCCAGCACCGGCGATTTGCCGAGCGGATGCACCTTCTTCAGGGCTTCCGGTGCCAGCATGGTGCGCTCACGCTGATAACGCACCAGTTTATAAGGCAGATTGAGTTCCTCAAGCGCCCATAAAATGCGCTGGGAGCGGGACTGATTCAGATGGTGTACCGTCAGCATGGCGTCTCCTCTCGTTATTCTGAATAACTATAGAAAAGCCTGCCTGATAGTGGAAAACATTCTGGCGAAAAAACGCCCGATCGCTGGCAGATTGACGCCCCTGTGCCATGCTTAAGTTGTCAGCACAATCCGGAACCTCCAGATTGCTCCATTGAGGGGTGTTGATGTCGGGGGAAACCCTCCCGCACGCAGGCGGGATAGAGCGAAAGACAAAGACCGGAACGACTAAAGCGCCCCGTTGGGCGCTTTAGTTTTTTGGCATCGTTAGTCTTCTTCCAGCAGCCGCGCACCGGTACCTTTTTCACCCAGCTTATCTTCCGGGTTGCGCCGCGACAGGCAACCGCAGCCAATACAGCCATCCAGCTGATCCCGCAGGGCCACCATCGTATGAATACGTCGGTCCAGTTCCTCACGCCAGAGAGAAGAGAGTTGCGCCCACTCTTTTGCACTCAAGGGCTGGCCTTCAGGCAGCACGCCAAACGCCTCGCCGATGGTCGCCAGCGGAATGCCGATCCGCTGAGCAATTTTAATAATGGCGACGGAACGCAGCACATCACGGCGATAACGCCGCTGATTACCGCCGTTGCGTGTACTTTTAATCAACCCTTTGCTTTCATAGAAATGGAGGGCAGATACCGCCACCCCGCAGCGTTTTGCCACCTCGCCCGGCGTCAGCAGGGTTTTAATTCGCGTTGATTTCTTTTCCATAAATCGCTTTACCTCAAGTTAACTTGAGGAATTATACTCGCCCGCAGACAAAACGACGAATCAAGTTAACGAGGCCGGTTTATGTCCCATTACGAAATTATTCAGACGCTTATTGAATGGATTGATGAACATATCGATCAACCCCTTAATATTGACGTGGTCGCCGCAAAATCCGGGTATTCGAAATGGTATCTGCAGCGGATGTTCCGGTCGGTAATGCACCAGACGCTGGGCGACTATATCCGCCAGCGCCGGCTGCTGCTGGCGGCGGAAGCACTGCGCACCACACGCCGTCCGATTTTTGATATTGCGATGGATTTAGGCTACGTGTCGCAGCAGACGTTCTCCCGCGTCTTCCGCCGGGAGTTTGATCGCACGCCCAGCGACTACCGCCATAAACCGTCGTCGATGCAGGCTACTTCGTACTGAGCACCACGTGCTGTAACAGCCAGCTGGTAAAGTCCTGCGGTGGCATCGCTTTGGCGAAGTGCCCCCCTGACAATACTGCACGCCACGCTTAAGCAGCCAGCTCACCTGTTCTACCGTTTCCACCCCTTCCGCAATCATCTTCAGGCGCAGACTCTGGGCTATCTCAATAATATGCCCGGCGATCAGATGGCTGGTGCTGTTGGTGGCCAGCGTATCGATAAAGGACTTATCGATTTTCAGGATATCCACGTTCAGCGAATAGAGGTTATGCAGGTTCGAATAGCCAGTGCCAAAGTCATTGATGGCAACCTCATACCCGGCCTGACCCCACCATCGTTGCGCTGGGGGGGGGGATCTTCACCATCTGGTACGACCGCCGCCAGCGCCAAGCCCATCTGATGCGTACTCAGGGGTAAAGATCGCGATCTTTACGTGCCAGCAATACCCGTTCGCAGGCCAACGCGTAGGCCGCCGTGCGTAAGGTAACGGATAGCGCCTGCGCCTTTTGCCATACTGTCTCCAGGGCATTTTGCATAATGCTGTCCAGCCGTTGATTGATCTCCTCCTCGCTCCAGAAAAGCTGGAAAAGCCCTGTACCCACTCAAAATAGCTAACCGTTACACCGACGGCATTGGCAATAACATCGGGGATCACAATGATGCCACGCTGTTGCAGGATATCATCCGCTTCAGATAACGTCGGGCCGTTGACACCTTCCAGAATCAGACGACAGCGCAGGAAGCTGGCGCGTTCAGCGGTGATTTGTCCCTCAAGCGCAGCCGGAATAAGAATGTCATACTCCAGCGACCACAGTGTCTCCGCCGCCACCGTATCGACACCGGGAAAATCGCGGAGACGCCCATGAGCCTGCTGCCAGGCGATTAACGCCGGAATATCAATAGGATCAGGGTGATACAGCGTGACAAACTGGTCCTGTACTGCCACCACTTTCGCGCCGTGCTGGTGAAATAGCTCCGCGCTGACGCTGCCCACACTGCCGAAACCCTGCACGGCAACACGGCGTTACGCCACATCCATTCCCAAATGACGGGCTGCGGCACAGCCGGTGACATTTACCTCACGCCCGGTCGCCTTCACGCTGCCAGGCAAACCGCCGAGATGCATCAGTTTACCTGTCACCACACCGGTCGCAGGCGCGCCGACATTCATCGACCAGGTATCCATCATCCACGGTATGATCTGTGCATTTGTGCTCATATCCGGGGCCGGAATATCCCGCTATGGATCGATAAAAATGCCAATTTCGCTGGTATAACACCGGGTCAGACGTTCTTTCACCGACAGCGTTGTCGGATCGACACGTACCCCACCTTTCGCGCCACTAAAGGGCAGATTCAACGCCGCACATTTAATGGTCATCCATGCCGACAGGGCCATCACCTCTTACAGCGTGACATCCGGATGGAAACACACCCCGCCCTTACCCGGGCCACGGGACAGGTTGTGTTGTACCCGATAGCCTTCAAAATGACGCACGCTACCGTCATCCATCTCCAGCGGAATATCGACAATCAGGACTCGCCTGGGGTGACACAGCGTATCTGTCCAGCTACGAAGATCGCCAGGCAGCGGCAGAACACGCCCCACCTGGACAAGGTAGGTTGCCCAGGCCGAATACTGCATCCCGGACACATAAGAAAGATCGGACAAAATGCACCTCCGGACTCATCACAATTAGAGGGGTTCAGGGTGACGCCTGTCGTGCCGAGAGGGCCGTTATGAGATTGCTATGGTGCCATAGGGAAAGTGTATCGGGAGGGGGTCCCCTCTCCCTGTATTAACGGAGAGGGGCAAGAGGACTCAGACTACGCTTCGTCGAAGAACCAGTAGCCCTGGTTAATCAGCCCAGTCAGTTCGGCTACGAACGCCGGGTTATTCAGCGCTTCGCCAAGCTGTTCCGGTTCAACTTCGGTATAACGGCAGAGCACGTTCATCGCCCGCGCATCTACGCTGTCATGACGTTCGCTGTTGATAAAGACGCTGTCGCCAATCTCCAGTACCCGCAGACCACTCAGGCGATTCAGCATTTCGCCAGCCTGCAGCACATCGCTCACCTCATCTGTCGTATACGGCGGCTCGACCGGCGCAATATCCAGCTCATGGCGCGGGGTGGTCACAAAGCGGCCAAACCACTGTTTGAAATCCTCCGGCTGCTTGATCATCTCGATCATCATGGTACGCAGGCGATCGAGTTCATACTCTTCAACCCTGCCCGGATGCTCGCGGCAGGTTAAATCAGGATCGCTGTAGTGCTCCCCGCCCAGATCGTTTTCCAGCGCGTAGTCCGCAAAACTGCTGATCAGGTCCCGACCATTCGGGCCACGGAAACCGACGGAGTAATTCAGGGCGATTTCATGGGTAAATCCGTCATGCGGGAATCCCGGCGGGATGTAGAGAATATCGCCCGGCTCAAGATCTTCATCGATGATTGGCGGGAAGGAATCGACATGCAACAGGGCCGGATGCGGACAGAACTGACGCATCGGCAGCTTGTCGCCCACGCGCCAGCGACGGCTACCCATCCCCTGAATAATAAACACGTCGTACTGATCGATATGCGGACCCACGCCGCCGCCCGGTACCGAGAAGGAGATCATCAGATCGTCCAGACGCCAGTCCGGCAGCGCGCGGAACGGACGCACCAGCTCAGCGGAAGGCGCGTGCCAGTGGTTTACCGCCTGGGCCAGCAGCGACCAGCCGGTTTCGCCCAGTCCGTCAAAGTCGGTGAAGGGACCGTTACTGGCCTGCCACTGACCGTCTTTATGACTGACCAGACGACTGTCGACTTCGGCTTCCATCGCCAGGCCTGCCAGCTCGTCCGGCGTAATCGGGTCGACAAAGCCCGGGAAGGCATGTTTTAAGACAACAGGCTGTTTTTGCCAGTATTTTTCGAGAAATTCTGGCCAGTTAATGCTGAGCTGATACGCCATGGGTTCACACCACTGAGAAGATAAAACGGCCCTGATTATAAAGAGGCTCAGGCCCGTCCTGCCTTGTCATGGGTCAAGGGCGGGTGCGGCTCCGTGATTATCATCGGGATAACGTTATCCCGGGATAAGATGCCGTATTTCACCCATAAAAAACCCCGTATAAACGGGGTTTCTCGCTGGTGCATCGCACCGGGACGTTAAAGGATATCAGAACGGAATATCGTCGTCGAAGTCCATCGGCGGCTCGTTGGACGGTGCCGGTGCAGACTGCTGCTGCGGGCGGGACTGTGCACCGCCGCTGAACTGGTTCTGGTTGCCGCCCTGCGGCTGCTGCGGCTGGCCCCAGCTACCACCCTGCTGACCGCCGCCGGCCGGCGCGCCCGCGCCCTGCTGACGACCGCCGAGCATTTGCATCACGCCGCCAATCTGCGGAACGTTGATCTCGGTGGTGTAACGCTCCTGCCCGCTCTGATCGGTCCATTTTCGCGTGCGCAGCTGGCCTTCGATATAAACCTGGGAACCCTTACGCAGATATTCACCGGCCACTTCCGCCAGTTTGCCGAACATCACCACGCGGTGCCACTCGGTCTGCTCTTTCATTTCACCGGTCTGCTTGTCACGCCAGGATTCGGAAGTAGCCAGCGTCATGTTGGCAACTGCGCCACCACTCGGCATATAGCGAACTTCCGGGTCCTGACCCAGATTACCGACGAGAATCACCTTATTGATGCCTCTGCTGGCCATGATCGAGTCTCCTGAATACGTGTACAAAATAAATTTTAGCGGGCGATTGTATCATTACAAAGCGCTGTTTTGATAGCGCCCGGACAGCATTCCAGTAAACGGTTAATCAACCGACATTTTTGCAGTGAAACCTGGGATGTGCGTTCGAACACTGTATATCCATTCAGGTTTGATTGTGTCATAATTAGCCGTTTATGACCACTCGTCGTGGTCCTGCAGGCAAACCGTTATCTACCGGGAATGAGAATGGATAAGATCGAAGTCCGGGGCGCACGCACCCATAATCTTAAAAATATTAATCTCGTCATCCCACGCGACAAGCTTATCGTCGTTACCGGGCTGTCGGGTTCTGGCAAATCCTCACTGGCGTTTGACACCCTCTATGCCGAAGGGCAGCGTCGCTATGTCGAATCGCTTTCCGCCTATGCGCGCCAGTTCCTGTCGCTGATGGAAAAACCGGATGTTGATCATATCGAGGGCCTCTCGCCTGCGATCTCTATCGAGCAGAAATCGACCTCCCATAACCCGCGTTCCACTGTGGGTACCATCACTGAAATCCACGACTATCTGCGTCTGCTGTACGCCCGTGTCGGAGAGCCGCGCTGTCCGGATCACGACGTGCCGCTGGCGGCGCAGACCGTCAGCCAGATGGTCGATAATGTGCTGTCCCAGCCGGAAGGCAAGCGCCTGATGCTGCTGGCGCCGGTGATCAAAGAACGTAAGGGCGAACACACCAAAACCCTGGAAAACCTGGCAAGCCAGGGCTATATCCGTGCCCGTATCGACGGGGAAGTGTGCGACCTGTCGGACCCACCAAAGCTGGAGCTGCAAAAAAAACACACCATCGAAGTGGTCATTGACCGCTTCAAAGTGCGCGAAGATATGACCCAGCGGCTGGCCGAGTCCTTTGAGACCGCGCTGGAGCTCTCCGGCGGCAGCGCTATCGTTGCCGATATGGACGATCCGAAAGCGGAAGAGATGCTGTTTTCCGCCAACTTTGCCTGCCCGATCTGCGGCTACAGTATGCGCGAACTGGAACCGCGTCTGTTCTCGTTCAATAACCCGGCAGGCGCCTGCCCGACCTGTGACGGTCTGGGCGTGCAGCAGTATTTTGATCCCGAGCGCGTGATTCAAAACCCGGAGCTGTCGCTGGCCGGTGGCGCAATCCGCGGCTGGGATCGCCGCAACTTCTACTATTTCCAGATGCTGAAATCGCTGGCGGACCACTATAAGTTCGACGTCGATGCCCCCTGGGGCAGCCTTGACGCCAACGTACATAAAGTGGTGCTGTTCGGATCTGGAAAAGAGCCCATTGAATTCAAATACATGAACGATCGCGGCGACACCTCCGTGCGCCGCCATCCGTTTGAAGGCGTGCTGCATAATATGGAGCGCCGCTATAAAGAGACCGAGTCCAGCGCGGTACGCGAGGAGCTGGCGAAGTTTATCAGCAACCGTCCGTGCGCCAGCTGCGACGGCACCCGTCTGCGCCGTGAAGCACGCCATGTCTTCGTTGAGAACACGCCGCTGCCGACCATCTCTGATATGAGCATTGGCCATGCGATGGACTTCTTCAATTACCTGAAGCTTTCCGGTCAGCGGGCAAAAATTGCCGAGAAAGTACTGAAAGAGATTGGCGAGCGCCTTAAGTTCCTGGTCAACGTCGGCCTTAACTATCTCTCTCTTTCCCGTTCGGCAGAAACTCTCTCCGGCGGTGAAGCCCAGCGTATCCGTCTGGCAAGCCAGATTGGCGCCGGGCTGGTAGGCGTAATGTACGTGCTGGATGAACCCTCTATCGGTCTGCATCAGCGCGATAACGAACGTCTGCTTGGCACCCTTATCCATCTTCGCGATCTCGGCAATACGGTGATTGTGGTCGAGCACGACGAAGACGCCATTCGCGCCGCGGATCACGTGATCGATATCGGACCGGGCGCGGGCGTGCACGGTGGTCAGGTGGTGGCAGAAGGCCCGCTTGAGGCCATTATGGCGGTACCGGGATCCCTGACCGGCCAGTATATGAGCGGCCAGCGCCAGATCGGCGTACCGAAAAACCGTGTCAAAGCCGATCCGAAAAAGGTCCTTAAGCTGACCGGCGCACGCGGTAACAACCTGAAGGATGTGACCCTGACGCTACCGGTCGGACTCTTTACCTGCGTCACCGGCGTGTCCGGCTCCGGGAAATCGACCCTGATTAACGATACGCTGTTCCCGCTCGCCCAGCGTCAGCTAAACGGCGCGACCATCATTGAGCCCGCTCCGTACCGCGATATTCAGGGACTGGAGCATTTCGATAAGGTTATCGATATCGATCAGAGCCCGATTGGCCGTACGCCACGCTCTAACCCGGCGACCTATACCGGCGTCTTTACGCCGGTGCGCGAACTGTTTGCCGGGGTGCCGGAGTCACGCTCTCGCGGCTATACGCCGGGGCGCTTCAGCTTTAACGTGCGCGGTGGCCGCTGCGAAGCCTGCCAGGGCGACGGCGTTATCAAAGTAGAGATGCACTTCCTGCCGGATATCTACGTGCCGTGCGATCAGTGCAAGGGCAAACGCTATAACCGCGAAACGCTGGAGATTAAGTACAAAGGCAAGACCATCCACGAAGTGCTGGATATGACTATCGAAGAAGCGCGTGAGTTCTTTGATGCCGTTCCGGCGCTGGCGCGTAAGCTGCAGACGCTGATGGATGTTGGCCTGACCTATATCCGTCTCGGCCAGTCCGCCACCACCCTTTCCGGCGGTGAGGCCCAGCGCGTGAAGCTGGCGCGCGAGCTGTCGAAACGCGGTACCGGTCAGACCCTGTATATCCTCGATGAGCCGACGACGGGCCTGCACTTTGCGGATATCCAGCAGCTGCTGGAAGTGCTGCATCAGCTGCGCGATCAGGGCAATACCATCGTGGTGATTGAGCACAATCTCGATGTGATTAAGACAGCCGACTGGATTGTCGATCTCGGCCCGGAAGGCGGCAGCGGCGGTGGCGAAATTCTTGTCTCCGGCACGCCGGAAACGGTCGCAGAGTGCGAAGCCTCGCACACCGCCCGTTTCCTTAAACCCATGCTGAAGTAATCACAATGAAAGCTGCTGCCTGATCGTATCAGGCAGCAGTTCACCCGCCTGCTGATAAGATGCATCCACTAAAAAGTAGATTTGTGAATCAGGCAGCGTGCCATCGAGCACCACCGTGCTCCAGTGCGCCTTGTTCAGATCCCGACAGGGGCGAACATCGTCGTGTTGCTGACGCAGCAGTTCCGCCAGCTCTGGGCTGGTTTTCAGCGAGGCCGACGGCCTGCCGTCCACCTCTTTCACCATCGCAAACAAAACGTCTGCTACCTTGATTTGCGTAGCCTTCCAGTCGCTGTGAACGCTCTGTTCCGCGCCGGGCTTTGCCATACAGTACTGCAACAACTCAGAACTGGTCATATGTCTCCCCCGTGAATAAGATACGCCTTGCTGGAAAAAATATTCCGCGGCCGGATCAGTATAGTGGCCTGTGCAAAAGAGGGGATTTCAGCGCTTCACCAGCGCCTGGCGTTTACTGAGCAGGAAGGGCGTCAGAAACGCAACCGTGTCGCTTAAGGGCAGTACTTCTTCTCTCAAATCAACGTTAATCACCCCTTTCAACCACGTCCGTCGCCGCTGAATACGCTGCCACAGTTTTGGATAGCGGCTGCTGATTTCCGACCGCAGGGACGCATCGGCAATGGCCACCGGCTCTTCACAGCTGGCACCGGCGTAACCCTTTACGGACGGGATAATATCAATTTGAAAAAGCTGGCCGCTTTGCACAACCGCTGCCGAGCCGGGGAAGAAAGGCGATGCCAGCCACTCTTCATCGGCGGTGTAATGGCCCGGATTTAACGTCCAGCCGTAGTCAGCGTGGGCCAGCACGGCTTCGATAGCCGCATACATCACCTGGCCGCTCAGGCCAATTTCCAGCGTTTCAAGCCAGGTAAGGTATGCCCGGAAGTAGGGTTTCGTAACACGCTCCAGATAATCTTTTTGATCGGCAGGAAGCTGGTCGGCACGTTCAATAACAAAGCCGCTTCTGCTGCTCAGACCGCCCTTATAACCCACCGTGATCGCAAACTTATCCTGTTACTGTATCGCGGAAGTAGTTGGCAAAAGGACGCTCACCCGCCATCGGCTGGTTGGGTAGCGAGAAAAAAGGGACATGTACGGCGTTGGCTGAGATGCGCGCATGTTTGACCATTTTCAGGTTTTCATTGCCCAGCAGCAGGCTGCTTTCGCCGTAGGTATGCACCACCAGACAGGTTTCCTCAAAGCGCGGGATAAAACTGGTAAAATACTCAAAATTCGCGCCATGTTCGCGATCGGCATAGATAATCACCGCATCGAGACGCTGCTGCTGCATCCTTGAGAGCAGCGTTTTTTTGCGCGCCGCAAGCGTGGCGTCCGTCAGCGTCACCGACCGGGTATGACGGTGGATCTCAGGCGCACGAATGCTGACCAGTTCAATATTCATCGTTAGATGCTCTCGTGCGTCATTAATACTTAGAGTTAACAATGACCTCTTCGCCCAGCGCCCCTGCCTGCGGTAGCGGTCGATAAGTCGAGTTTGAGGCGCGCAGGATGCGGATCGGTCGCGCACCCACCTCGCGTGCGGCGGTGATATCATTATCCGAATCACCATAGAAAAGCTTGACCTGTTTCGATTCCAGCCACTGGGTTTTGCTGTTCTGGTCCAGTTTATCGCCGGCAAAAATCACCGGATTCATATTCGCTACCGGGATCGAAAAATCATCCTGCAGCGTTTTCGATACCGATTCGGTCCGCGTCTGGCTGCGACCGGTGACAAACCAGATGCTGTCCCCACGCCGGACATGCATCGCGATCAGAGCGCGGGCAACCTCTTTCGGCACGCTGAACGCATCCCAGCCGTTATTCATCTTTTTCCAGAACGCTGGATTCTTCAGGTACTCCTCGCTGTCCGGGGAAAATGTTTTCTTGCCGCGCCAGAAACCCGGGCTGGAAAACAGCACCGTATCATCGATATCAAAGCCGACCGCCATTGGCGGGCATCCCTGCAGGCTGTGTTCAATTTGCGCGACGGATACCCAGTGGATCGGGGCCTGTTCGGCCAGTTTTGCAACGTTAGTCCCGCTGTAGAGCGGCATCGGGGTGGAGGCATGTGCGAAAACTGTGCCGCTCAGCGTTAATAACAGGCAGGCGGCAATCATAGTGTGGATCGCCTTGCACATATATATCCCTTAACAATCATTTAGTTATTGTTATGTAATCTACAGATGCTCAAAAAGCATTTCGACATTACCCCCGGTAACAGGCCAAGGGAAGGAATAAATGCCCCCAACGTCATAGAAAACGGTGATGATCACATAACGGGGATACACGAGGTAAAACAGAAGGGAGAATCCTCTTCCGAAGAAGAGGATGATAAAAATCGATAGTAAGTACTTACATTACTGCGGCAAAAGCCTGCGCCACGCGCTGTACGTTGCGGCTGTTCAGCCCGGCCACACACATACGCCCGCTGGCAATCAGGTAGACACCAAACTCTTCGCGCAGGCGATCGACCTGGGCCGCGCTCAGGCCGGAGTAGCTGAACATCCCGCGCTGCTTCAGCAGATAGTCAAAGTTATGCCCTGGCAGCGTCTCTTTCAGCACGTTAACCAGCGTCTGACGCATCGCCAGAATATGGGTACGCATCGCTTCCACTTCCGCCAGCCAGGAGGCTTTAAGCGCAGGATCATTCAGCACGGTCGCCACCAGCTGCGCGCCAAAGTGCGGCGGGCTGGAGTAGTTGCGGCGTACGGTTGCCTTAAGCTGGCCCAGCACGCGCTCCGCGGCAGCGGCATCATCGCACAGGATTGAAAGCCCGCCGACGCGCTCGCCGTATAGAGAGAAAATTTTTGAGAATGAGTTACTGACCAGCGCCGTCAGGCCCGCATCGGCGATGGCACGAATGGCGTAAGCATCCTCTTCCATCCCGGCGCCAAAGCCCTGGTAGGCAATGTCGAGGAACGGGATTAGATCACGGGCTTTCAGCACCTCAATCACCGCATCCCACTGGTCATTAGTCAGATCGGCACCGGTCGGATTATGGCAGCACGGATGCAGCAGCACAATGCTGCGTGCCGCCAGGCCGGAGAGGGTTTCCAGCAGTGCGTCAACGCGTACGCCATTGCTCTCACTGTCAAACCAGGGGTAAGTACTTACTTCGAATCCAGATCCTTCAAATATAGCGATATGGTTTTCCCAGGTCGGATCGCTGACCCACACGCCTGACGCCGGAAAATAGCGCTTGAGGAAGTCAGCCCCCACCTTGAGCGCGCCGGAGCCGCCCAGAGTCTGGATAGTGGCCACGCGTTTCTGCGCCAGCGCCGGATGACCGGCACCAAACAGCAACGGCGCAACCACCTGACGATAGGAATTCATCCCTTCCATCGGCAAATAGAGTGAGGCACCGTGCGGCTGCGCATTCAGCCGCGCTTCGGCGTCTGCCACCGCCTGCAGCTGAGGGATGATGCCCTCTTCATTGTAATAGAGGCCGATACTCAGATTGACCTTATCGCTGCGCGGATCGTCTTTAAAACGCTCCATCAGGGAGAGGATGGGGTCGCCAGCGTAGGCGTCAACTTTTTGAAACACGCGATGGTTCTCCAGGTTTACAGTCAGGATGAAACCACACAATAAACCGGATGCAGAAGAAGATCGAGAGGATGTTTTTCTGGCCCTCTCCGGAAGGGAAAAGGCCAGTGCGAGTCAGTCGATATAGTGCATCGTGACCCTTGAGGTCAGGCGGGTAATAAGTTCATAGGCGCTGAGGCCCGTGGCGCTGGCAATGCGCTCAACGGGCAACCCTTCACCCCACATCACCACCGGATCGCCGGTGTTATCCTGTGCGTCAGGACCAAGGTCGATACAAATCATATCCATGGCCACACGGCCCACGATCGGGACTTCCCGACCGTTGACCAGCACCGGGGTTCCTGACGGCGCGGCACGCGGATAGCCGTCGCCGTAGCCCATTGCCACCACGCCAAGCCGCGTGTCGTGGTCGCTCTCCCAGATACCGCCATAGCCTACAGGCTCCCCGGCGCGGTGCTCACGCACGGAGATCAAGCTGGAGGTCAGGGACATCGCCGGCTGGAAGCCAAGCTCACTGCCCCAGGGGTGACTCTCCAGGGGTGATACGCCATAGAGGATAATTCCCGGACGCACCCAGTCATAGTGAGACTGAGGCCAGAGCAGGATCCCACCCGACGCAGCGATGGATCGCATACCGGGCTTACCGTCGCTAAACGCGCTGAAAATCTCCAGCTGCTTTTCCGTCGCCCCGCATTCAGGCTCATCGGCGCGGGCAAAGTGGCTCACCATATTGACTGGCTGACGGACGTTTTTGCACTGGCTCAGGCGCTGATAAAAATCTTCCGCCTGGTCCGGACGCACGCCGAGGCGGTGCATACCGGTATCGAGCTTCATCCAGACGGTAACCGGCTGGCTTAAATCGGCCGCTTCCAGCGCCGCCAGCTGCTCAGGGCTGTGGACGGCGGTCTGCAGTTGATTGTCGACGAGCGTCGGCAGGTCGGAGGCATTAAAGAAACCTTCCAGCAGTAAAATCGGCCGGGTAATGCCCCCTTCTCTTAAACGAAGGGCTTCTTCCAGGCGGGCAACGCCAAAGGCGTCAGCGTCGGGGAGCGTTCGCGCGGTCTCCAGCAGACCGTGTCCATAGGCGTTCGCTTTCACCACTGCAACCAGCCTGCTGGCGGGTGCCAGTTCACGCAGACGTTGCAGGTTGTGTCGCAGAGCGCGGCGGTTAATTACGACAGTTGCCGCTTGCATTTATATTCCTTAGAAAATAATCGCCAAAATCATTCGAATTACAGAAAGGATGACGGCGATTTACTCGTCGCCATATTGTGGGCCCGCGTAGTTATCAAAGCGCGACCAATGACCGTTAAAGGTCAGGCGCACCGTACCAATCGGGCCGTTACGCTGCTTACCAAGGATAATTTCGGCAATGCCCTTCAGGTCGCTGTTCTCGTGATAAACCTCGTCACGATAGATAAACATAATTAAGTCGGCATCCTGTTCAATGGAGCCGGACTCACGCAGATCTGAATTAACCGGGCGCTTATCGGCGCGCTGTTCAAGGGAGCGGTTAAGCTGGGACAGCGCCACCACCGGCACATGCAGTTCTTTCGCCAGCGCCTTCAGGGAACGGGAAATTTCGGCAATTTCCAGGGTTCGGTTGTCAGACAGCGACGGCACGCGCATCAGCTGAAGATAGTCGATCATAATAAGGCCGATACCGCCGTGTTCGCGGGCGATACGGCGGGCACGGGAGCGCACTTCCGTCGGCGTCAGGCCGGAGGAGTCATCAATATAGATGTTACGTTTTTCCAGCAGGATCCCCATGGTGCCGGAAATACGCGCCCAGTCCTCGTCGTCCAGCTGGCCGGTACGAATACGCGTCTGATCCACGCGCGACAGGGAGGCCAGAGAACGCATCATAATCTGTTCCGAGGGCATCTCAAGGCTGAAGATCAGTACTGGCTTATCCTGCAACATCGCCGCGTTCTCGACGAGGTTCATCGCAAAGGTAGTTTTACCCATCGACGGACGAGCCGCGACGATAATCAGGTCCGACGGCTGGAGGCCGGCGGTTTTCTTGTTGAGATCGTCATAGCCCGTATTGACGCCTGTTACCCCGTCATGAGGCTGCTGGAACAGCTGCTCAATACGCGAGACGGTCGCATCCAGGACATCGGCGATGTTTTTCGGGCCTTCGTCTTTATTGGCGCGACTCTCAGCAATCTTAAATACGCGGGATTCGGCGAGGTCGAGCAGCTCATCGCTGTTACGGCCCTGAGGATCGAAACCGGCCTCGGCAATTTCATTTGCCACCGAGATCATATCGCGCACAACAGCACGTTCGCGGACGATATCCGCATAAGCGCTGATATTTGCCGCACTTGGCGTATTTTTCGACAACTCTGCCAGATAGGCGAAGCCGCCGACGGCATCAAGTTGTCCCTGCAGCTCCAGTGATTCTGCAAGCGTAATCAGGTCGATGGGCTTGCCCATCTCCTGCAGGCGCGACATTTCCGTGAAGATATGACGGTGCGGGCGGGTATAGAAATCGTCCGTCACTACGCGCTCGGCAACGTCGTCCCAGCGTTGGTTATCCAGCATTAAACCGCCCAACACCGACTGTTCCGCTTCAATCGAGTGCGGGGGCATTTTCATCCCATCGAACTGGCGCTCGCGGGGTTCAGTCTGTTTGTTGAAGGGTTTATTTCCTGCCATAGTGAATGGAGTTACCGAGATAGAGATTGGGTCGAAAGATTACCACATTCTGGAGGAAGCATGGCAACACGAATAGAATTTCACAAGCACGGCGGTCCTGACGTCCTGAAAGCAGTGGAGTTTACTCCCGCAGCGCCTGGCGAAAACGAAATTCAGGTAGAAAATAAAGCTATCGGCATCAACTACATCGACACCTATATCCGTAGCGGCCTCTATCCGCCACCGTCGCTGCCGAGCGGACTAGGAACAGAAGCCGCTGGCATGGTCAGTAAAGTGGGTCGTGGCGTAACGCATATCAAAGAGGGTGACCGCGTGGTCTACGCGCAGTCTGCGCTGGGTGCCTACAGTTCAGTACATAACGTTCCTGCGGATAAAGCCGCGATATTGCCCGCTGCGATTAGCTTTGAGCAGGCGGCCGCCTCTTTTCTGAAGGGGCTGACGGTTTTCTATCTGCTGCGTAAAACTCACGAGATCAAACCGGATGAAACCTTCCTGTTCCACGCCGCCGCCGGTGGCGTCGGGCTGATTGCCTGCCAGTGGGCCAAAGCGCTGGGAGCGAAACTTATCGGCACCGTCGGCAGCGCGCAGAAAGCGCAGCGGGCGCTGGATGCCGGCGCCTGGCAGGTGATTAACTATCGCGACGAGAATCTGGTCGAACGTCTAAAAGAGATGACCAACGGCAAAAAAGTCCCGGTGGTCTATGACTCGGTGGGTAAAGATACCTGGGAAGCATCGCTGGACTGCCTGCAGCGCCATGGTTTGATGGTCAGCTTTGGTAATGCCTCTGGCCCGGTGATCGGCGTAAATCTCGGCATACTGAATCAGAAAGGCTCCCTCTACGTCACTCGTCCGTCACTGCAGGGCTATATCACTAACCGCGATGAGCTGACCGAAGCCAGTAACGAGCTCTTTTCACTGATTGCCAGCGGCGTGATTAAAGTCGACGTGGCGGCAAGCCAGAAGTTCCCGCTACATGACGCACAGCGCGCTCATGAGGTGCTGGAGAGCCGGGCCACTCAGGGCTCGAGTTTGCTGATCCCCTGCTGATAGTGCCGCAGAAAGAATTAGGGCTTCCACATGGGAAGCCCTTTTCTTTTTTCGTTCGGCTGTATGTAGGGTACAGCGCGATGAATCTTTTTACGGCACCATAGTGACAGATTTGATAAGCAAAGCCTATGTTGTTCTAAGCAGCCTGAGGGAAAGTTATCGGGTTGTGACGTACCCCACAATAACCCAAAAGCAGGAAGATACTGATTTGCCCTTCCCTTTGCCGCTAATAACGCCAGGTCTTACATCGCTGATATTCTGGGACTTTTGGTGCTTTAATCGCGCGAATGGCCCAGACAATGGCCACCGCCAGCAGCAGCCAGGGCAGTAGCTTGAGGGTAAGCGCAAAGAGCCCGCCCAGGAACATCACCACCGTCGCCACGACCAGCGCCGCCAGAATGCCGAGCAGCGAAACGCCGGTCGCCAGCAAAACAATAAAAAATCCGATAACAAAGAGTAGTTCCAGCATTGTGTGCCCCCACGGTTGCGGTATCAGTCATTGCTGTGCTGTTACAAGAAGCATGCCAGAATTAATTCATTGATATAAAAGCAGAACGCCCCGGCAAGCGAGCCGGGGCGTGGTGAAATTGACTATCTTTTAGCGAGAATTTAGCGTTTGTCGGCAACCAGGCTCAGCGCCTGCTCCACCACCTGAATGTCAGCGCCCGGCTTATGGGCATTTTCGCTCAGATGACGACGCCACTGACGCGCGCCGGGAACGCCCTGGAACAGACCCAGCATATGTCGGGTAATGTGTCCGAGATAAGCACCCTGGCTTAGCTCGCGCTCGATATAGGGATACATGGCACGCACGATCTCAACCGGATCGGCAACCGGCACATCGACGCCAAAGATATCGCGATCCACCGTCGCCAGGATCCCCGGATTCTGGTATGCCTCACGCCCGACCATCACGCCATCCAGATGCTGCAGATGAGTCTGCGCCTCCTCCAGCGACTTAATGCCGCCGTTAAGCGACAGGGTCAGATGCGGGAAATCGCGCTTCAGCTGATACACACGCGGGTAGTCCAGCGGCGGGATCTCGCGGTTTTCTTTTGGACTCAGGCCGGAGAGCCAGGCCTTGCGGGCATGGATGATAAACATCTCACACTCGCCTTTACCGGCAACGGTTTCGATAAAGTCGCAGAGGAATTCGTAGCTGTCCCGATCGTCAATCCCGATACGGGTTTTCACCGTCACCGGAATAGAAACCACATCACGCATCGCTTTGATGCAGTCGGCAACCAGCGGTGCCTCGCCCATCAGGCAGGCACCGAAGCGGCCATTCTGCACGCGATCGGAGGGGCAGCCGACGTTAAGGTTAATTTCGTCGTAGCCGCGCTGTTCGGCCAGTCGGGCACAGTGGGCCAGCGCCTGCGGATCGCTACCGCCGAGCTGGAGCGCAACAGGATGCTCTTCGTCGCTGAACGCCAGATAGTCGCCCTTACCGTGAATAATCGCGCCGGTGGTCACCATTTCCGTGTACAGCAGCGTATGGCGCGACAGCAGACGGAGGAAGTAACGGCAGTGCCTGTCCGTCCAGTCGAGCATAGGCGCGATGGAGAAACGATGGGCCGGGTGTTCTATAACAACGTTGTTTTCTGATATTTTTTCTGGTGACTGAGTCGGATGCATATTTAAACTTGACGTGGTCGTGCATTAAATGATTTTTAGCTGGTTGATGATAAAGGGGTTAGCCTGTAACAGCAGCAGGTGTGTCGATCAGCAATTCCTGGAAAGCCCGAAACTCGTCATCGGGCAAAAGCTCCTGCCGACGCTGAAACCCTGTATCTTAATAAAAATAAGCATATCATTCCCTGATATGGTGCAACTTATTCGCCATTTTACGTGTACAGGGTACAGCAATAAAGTTATTTCAAGTACTGGGTACACTTTAAAATGCAGGCATGAGGAAGGCATAGAAAATCTGAGTACAGGAATTGATGTGATGAGATTGCAAAGAAAAACCGGAGGCTTATCGCCTCCGGTGAAACCAATCAGAAGGTCAGACTCAGCTGCGCCCCGGCACCCCAGGTTTCTTTTTCGCCGACCAGCCCCATCAAATCGATATGCACACGATTGAACGGCGCAAAGCCAACACCGCCGGTCAGGACGTCATTGTCATTGTCTTTAACATCCGCACGGAAACCGGCACGAACGGCAAGCCAGTCAAGCGGGCGTACTTCCGCACCGACGCCGACATACTGTGAATTTGACTCGCTCTTAAAACCTTTGGTTTCCGTCAGATCGCCATCGGCACTAATGGTTACCAGCTCGTTTTGCCAGGAAACACCTGCAGTCACCACTGGCGAGATCTGGAAAGTATCGCGGTAGCCGTTAACCACTTTGGTATCGATATCACGTGAGATCAGGTTTTGACCGGTCAGGCCAACGCTCCAGTTCTCGCTCAGGTCTGCGGCCACACCGACATCGACGTTAAAACCGGTGTCGCTGTTACGGTAGCGCCCGTCTCTCAAATCATCGCTCTTAAAGTTGTAGACCGGCACGCTGTAGTTATAGAGCCAGGTTTTTTGCAGCTTAGGTGTGACGCCGACTGAAACCGGCACGCCACCGAAATCAAACTGACGGGCAACGGCAACACCATAGTCAGAGACAATGGCTGCGCGGCCAAAACCGGTGGACTTAAAGTTATCCGGGTCGATACCCGCCGCCAGTATCGGAGTCGCCTCTACCAGGCGTAGCTGGTCAATATCACCCTGATCGATATAAGAACTGACATTTGCCCTGGCCCAGGCTTTGGTCACAAAAGCCACGGAAAGGACATCATTTGGAATACTGACGGCGATCCCCGCCGCCGCTTTGGCGTTGGCCGTTTTGCCTTTTAAAGAATCAAGTTTATCGGCAAGATCGCCAGCCGCAGCGGAGATGCGCGGCAGATTCGGTGGGAAGCCGATGGAATTGCGGTAGTTATCCAGCGTACCGCTAAAGTTATCAATCTCGTCTTCAAGATTGTCTTTATCACTAATCTGCACGCCAACTGCAGGCAGGATTACGGTAATGTCATCCTCCGGTTTTGCCTTTGCCAGCAGCGCCGGGTTAATCAGTACGCCGCTACCGTAATGTGCGGAAGCTACTCCCGTCCCCCCCATCGCATCACTGCGCGCTTCTGCCCAGGTATTCGTTGCATTTGCCTGTTGTGCCATAAACAAGGATGCGCCGATGGTCACAGCCAAAAGTTTGATGTTTGTTTTCACAGTTCGCCCGTTTTTTTATCAAGTAATGAAATATCCTCTGCCTGCTGTCACGCATGCAAAGGAGAACTATTGCTGTGAAAAGTAAGAAAACATGCAACGCTACAGAATAACCACGCAAATGCCGGCCTGTTATAATTGTGACGGCCTTCAATATTTATAGAAGAGGATATTATTTTTGCCTGGCTTTTCCATCATGTGGCCCAAAAAATTGCGGCGGATGGTCTATCCAGCGATCTTGCCGGGTTGCAGCATACTCTGGATTGAGTGGATAGTAGATACGATTCTGCCGCTTATTAGCTTCACCAATGACCAGCAGGCGCACCTCCCGATCTGTATTATTGATAAAGGTATGGCAAACGCCGGTTCCCGCAGGAAAACCAACGCTGTCACCAGGCTCCAGCCGTGAGAGATAGCCATTTATCCACGCATCAGAATTCCCTTCCAGCACGTAGATAAACTCCTCTTCATCGCTTTCTGCATGAGGGTATGAGGTACGCCGTCCTGGCGGCAGACGTTCATGATGGATGCCGATATGCTTAAGGCCCAGCACGCGGGCCAGCGGCGCACCAATGGAGAAACGTTCGTCGCTGTCCGGGTACGTTGAGTCGTCCGGGCTTTCAACATCACGCCAGTGACGAATACATTCATTCTTTTTTATGGGAGGGTTTGTGTCTGCAGCAGAAGAATGCCACAGGTATAGCACATCTGCCCGAGACTCGGCGTTTGGCGCAGAACATGATACAGTGCTGAACACTATTCTCCTCACGCAACCAGAGGCTGCCCATGGATAAGACCACTTCGCAAGAGATGCTGGCACAGGCTGAACAGCTTTGTGTTCAACGCAATGTGCGCCTGACCCCACAGCGTCTGGAGGTGCTGCGCCTGATGAGCCTGCAGAAAGGGGCGATTAGCGCCTACGATCTGCTTGATCTGCTACGCGAAACAGAGCCGCAGGCAAAGCCGCCAACCGTCTATCGGGCGCTGGAGTTTCTGCTCGAACAGGGCTTCGTGCATAAAGTGGAGTCCACCAACAGCTACGTGCTGTGCCACCTCTTCGATCAGCCCACCCACACCTCGGCCATGTTTATCTGCGACCGTTGCGGCGTTGTCAGGGAAGAACAGGCAGAAGGCGTTGAGGATATTATGCATTCGCTGGCGGCAAAACTGGGCTTTACCCTACGCCACAACGTGATTGAAGCGCACGGCCTGTGCACCCAGTGCTCAGAAGTGGAAGCCTGTAGCCATCACGATGACTGCCATCACGACCACAGTATTCAGGTGAAAAAAAAGCCGCGCCAGGCGCCGCTTTCACGATATCCCTCCCGAGATTAAGGGAGGGCGGTACTTCCATGTACCATGGGTAGAAGCCTTAATTACGCCGGAGCAACTACCAGCGATAGTTATTACGGGTTTCCCAGTCGGTCACTTCTTTCTCCGCCTGGTCTTTCTCGTAGCCGTAACGCTCCTGAATTTTCCCGACCAGCTGGTCGCGTTTACCTTCAACAATCGTCATATCGTCGTCGGTCAACTTACCCCATTGTTCTTTCGCTTTACCTTTAAACTGTTTCCAGTTACCGCCGATTTCATCTTTGTTCATCATCAAGTCCTCATCGTTCGGTTGAGATGTGCATTTCATCTGGCCAGGCAGCGTATCGCCGCCGGGATTAACGTTAATTGTAGGTAAGGATTTTGACGATAAAGAAATAATCAGAATCTTTAACCATCAACGAAGCGATAAACAATACGAAAAGATGCAATATCAGAGAGGTAAACAAGAGGGAGAACAACGGTGGCGCGGGACACGCCACCGGGCAGAGCAGAGGATTAGAGCCAGTCGCCGTTGCGGATCACACCGACGGCCAGGCCTTCGATAGAGAAGTTTTGCTCGCGAAGATCAACAACGATAGGGGAAAACTCGCTGTTTTCAGGCAGTAGCTGTACGGTATTACCCTGTTTTTTCAGACGCTTAACCGTCACTTCATCTTCAATGCGCGCCACCACAACCTGACCATTACGGACATCCTGAGTCTTGTGCACGGCAAGCAGGTCGCCATCCATAATGCCGATATCTTTCATCGACATACCGCTAACCCGCAGCAGGAAATCCGCATGAGGTTTAAACAGGGAGGCATCAACCTGATAGTGACCTTCGATATGCTGCTGTGCCAGCAGAGGCTCACCGGCGGCCACACGGCCAACCAGCGGCAGGCCTGCATCTTCTTCCTGCTCAAGCAGCAGGCGGATACCGCGGGAAGCACCGGAGACAATTTCAATAACGCCTTTACGCGCCAGCGCTTTAAGATGTTCTTCCGCCGCATTCGGGGAACGGAAACCCAGTCGCTGTGCAATTTCCGCACGCGTCGGCGGCATACCCGTCTGGCTAATATGATCCCGAATGAGATCGAACACCTCTTGCTGCCTGGTCGTTAACGCTTTCATTCCGCCTCCCTGAATGGATATACAGTTATGCTGTGAGTATATACAGTTAAAGGCGACTTTGGAACCACAATTCGCACAAAAAACCAGAGGATTAAAACGCGTCCCACAGCAGAAGACCCCAGGTCATTACCGCCACGCCTATCGATAAGAGCACCGCAGCAGAACCGAGATCCTTTGCCCGTCCGGAGAGTTCGTGATGCTCGCTACCGATACGATCGACCACCGCCTCAATGGCGCTGTTGATGATTTCCACTATCATCACCAACAGGACCGAGCCAATTAACAGCACCCGGCAAATAGGGTCGACATCCAGCCAGCAGGCAATGATAACGGCAATCAGCGAGGCGACGGACTCCTGACGGAAAGCAGCCTCATTGACCCAGGCCGCGCGAAATCCCTTCCAGGAGTAGCCGGCAGCTTTAATAATTCGGGTTAACCCGGTAGTTTCATTCGCCATGAAAAGAACCTTTTTACATAATTAGCGTCAATCTCTGTGCAGCCCGAATGCGGTACAAAGATATTCTGTGCGCTTTCTGATATTCTTGCCGCGCATTTGCATTATTAACCAGAGGCTTTACATCTTTTATGTCCGGCTGGCCACGAATTTACTACAAATTACTTAATTTACCATTAAGCATCCTGGTAAAGAGCAAGTCTATTCCCGCAGAACCTGCGCAGGAACTGGGGCTTGATACCTCGCGCCCGATTATGTACGTCTTACCGTACAACTCGAAGGCGGACTTGCTGACGCTGCGCGCCCAGTGCCTGGCGCATGATTTGCCCGACCCTCTTGAACCGCTGGAAGTCGACGGCACGCTGCTGCCGCGCTACGTCTTTATCCACGGCGGCCCGCGCGTGTTCACCTATTACACGCCGAAAGAAGAGTCGATCAAACTGTTCCACGACTATCTTGACCTGCACCGCAACCATCCAGACCTGGATGTGCAGATGGTGCCAGTTTCGGTGATGTTTGGCCGCTCACCAGGCCGCGAAAAAGGCGACGTTAACCCGCCGCTGCGGATGCTTAACGGCATCCAGAAATTCTTCGCCGTCTCCTGGCTTGGCCGCGATAGCTTCGTGCGTTTCTCGCCGCCGGTTTCGCTGCGCAGAATGGCCACCGAACACGGTACTGATAAAACCATAGCGCAGAAACTGGCTCGCGTGGCACGTATGCACTTTGCCCGTCAGCGCCTTGCCGCCGTCGGCCCGCGTCTGCCTGCTCGCCAGGACCTGTTTAATAAACTGCTGGCCTCGAAAGCCATCGCCCGTGCAGTGGAAGACGAAGCCCGCAGCAAGAAAATCTCCCATGAGAAAGCGCAGCAAAATGCTATCGCGCTGATGGAAGAGATCGCCGCCAACTTCTCCTATGAGATGATCCGTCTGACCGACCGTATTCTGGGCTTTACCTGGAACCGTCTGTATCAGGGGATTAACGTGCACAACGCCGAGCGTGTGCGCCAGCTGGCACATGACGGCCATGAAATAGTCTATGTTCCCTGCCATCGCAGCCATATGGATTATATGCTGCTGTCCTACGTGCTCTATCACCAGGGGCTGGTGCCGCCGCATATCGCCGCCGGCATCAACCTGAACTTCTGGCCAGCCGGCCCGATTTTCCGCCGCCTGGGCGCGTTCTTTATCCGCCGCAGCTTTAAGGGCAACAAGCTCTACTCCACCGTCTTCCGCGAATACCTCGGCGAGCTGTTTAGCCGTGGCTACTCCGTCGAATACTTTGTCGAAGGTGGACGCTCACGCACCGGTCGACTGCTGGATCCGAAAACCGGCACCCTGTCGATGACCATCCAGGCCATGCTGCGCGGTGGTACTCGCCCGATCACGCTGGTGCCTATCTATATTGGCTATGAGCATGTGATGGAAGTCGGCACCTACGCGAAAGAGCTGCGCGGGGCGACTAAAGAGAAAGAGAGCTTCCTGCAGATGGTTCGCGGCTTAAGCAAGCTGCGTAACCTCGGTCAGGGCTACGTTAACTTCGGCGAGCCGATGCCGCTGATGACATACCTTAACCACCATGTTCCGGAGTGGCGCGAGTCTATCGACCCAATTGAAGCCATCCGTCCGGCGTGGCTGGCGCCGACCGTTAACCGCATCGCTGCCGATCTGATGGTGCGTATTAACAATGCGGGTGCGGCTAATGCCATGAACCTGTGCTGTACCGCGCTGCTGGCTTCTCGTCAGCGTTCGCTGACCCGCCAGCAATTAATCGAACAGCTAAACTGCTACCTGGAGCTGATGCGTAACGTCCCTTACGCCACCGACACTACGGTTCCTGCCGCCACGGCCGCTCAGCTTATCGATCACGCCCTGCAGATGAACAAGTTCGAAGTGGAGCAGGACACCATCGGTGAAATCATCATTCTGCCGCGCGAGCAGGCGGTACTGATGACCTACTACCGCAACAACATCGCCCATATGCTGATGCTGCCGTCGCTGATGGCGGCGATTGTCACTCAGTATCGTGCGATCTCGCGCCAGCAGATCCTCAGCCATATCGAGCAGCTGTATCCGATGCTGAAAGCCGAGCTGTTCCTGCGCTGGGAGAAGAGCGAGCTGCCTGCGACGATCGATGCACTGATCGAAGAGATGCTGCGCCAGGGACTGATCTCGGTTCATGAAGATGAGCTGCGCGTTAATCCGGCCCACTCCCGCACCCTGCAGCTGCTGGCCGCAGGTGCACGCGAGACCCTGCAGCGCTACGCCATCACCTTCTGGTTGCTGAGCGCAAATCCGTCGATGAACCGCAGCACGCTGGAAAAAGAGAGTCGCACGGTCGCGCAGCGCCTGTCGGTACTGCACGGTATCAATGCGCCTGAGTTCTTCGATAAGGCCGTCTTCAGCACGCTGGTGCTGACGCTGCGTGACGAAGGCTATATCAGCGATACTGGCGATGCCGAGCCGGGTGAAACCCTGCGGGTGTATCAGATGCTCGCCGAGCTGGTGACCTCCGATGTACGCCTGACCATCGAGAGCGCCACTCAGGCAGAAGAGTAAAAAAAGGCGGGTCGTTGTAACGAACCCGCCCTTTTCTTTTCAGTCTGACTTACAGCTTATTGCATGTCGGCTCGTCATTGGTTTGCTTCGGGGTACACTCCCAGCTGTTCACGCCGTCAGTGATTTTTTCCCGTTCATCGTCTCCTCCCAGCTGACTTTCCCGGCATTTATTCCGGTCAGCAATGTGGCTTCAATACCGACAAACCAGACATGCTTACCGTCACTCAGAATATTTTTAGTAAGCGGTTTGATAGCCCGCACATTTACACCTGCCGGGATAACGGCCTGCGACGGTTTGCCACCGGCGTAAAAGCCATGCGTATCTGCAGCGGTACTGAATGAAAAACAGGTAAAGCTTTTGCTGTCGACATCAGGGCGCGGCTTGCCTTCATAGTACATTGTGTCGTCAACGTTCCCCCGGCCGCAGCACGGTGGGTAAGCGCTGGCGCTGCGCTTATACGGCAGGATCACATCGTCACCGGTCATAAGATAGTAGTGATTTTTATCTTTGGCTTGGTTACGCTCAAGAGTGTTAAAGCTGGCGGCATCAGACTCCTTGATGCGCTCGCCGGTGACGGTCAGCACCATCTTGCTATCGCTATAAAAGGGGAAATCAAGGGCATCAAATTTCTCCGTATCAATGGCGTAATCCAGCGGTTTGCAGTCGGCCCAGGCTTTGTTCTCAAAAAGAACAAACCCGTCTAAAACCTGAGCGGCTGAGGGATCGAATCCCGTCGGTAGTTTGAGTGCATTGCAGTAATAATTTTCACCGGACCGTGCGACAGCAACGCCCCTGTCGTTATAGATAATCTTAAAATTCCCTGCCTCGGCATACGGCACCAGCACAGGATCGACATTGCTGGACGGCTGGAATACCACGACATCGCCTGCGGCCTTATAGAACGTTATCACCTTCTGCGGCAAATGCGTGCTGTGCGGTCAGTAAAGTAAAAGCACCCAGCGTAAGGACGCGGGCGAAAGCGGAAATGCGCATTGAATGTCCTTTTCAGTGTCAAAAGAAGCATGAAAGGCAATCGCTACGCCATTTCATACTGAGCTGATTTTATACAATAAAAACAAAAGACCATACTATCAGGATGGGTAGTATCAACAACAGGAAGGTTGGGGCCACAGAGTAGCGGCCCGACAAGCAAAAATTAATGCAGATACCCTAGCGCCATGCCAATGAACAACACCAGGCCAACGTAGTTATTATTCATAAAGGCTTTAAAGCAGGCATCACGTTCACGCCCGGCAATCAGTTTCTGCTGCCAGATAAACAGCGCCCCGGCCACCGCGACAGCAGCGTAGAACACCCCGCCCAGTGTATTGATCCAGCCCACCAGCGCCATCAGCCCCAGCACCGCCAGTTGCAGAATGCCGATAATCAGCTTGTCATAGCGACCGAAGAGGATTGCCGTCGATTTGACGCCGATTTTCAGGTCGTCGTCACGGTCAACCATCGCATATTCCGTGTCGTAGGCGACGGCCCACAGGATATTGGTCAGGAACAGCAGCCAGCAGCTTAGCGGCACGCTTTCGCTGACGGCGGCAAAGGCCATTGGAATCGACCAGCCGAATGCCGCCCCCAGCACCACCTGCGGCAGATGGGTGTAGCGTTTCATAAACGGATAGACCCAGGCCAGCGCCAGCGCCGCTACGGAGAGCAGGATGGTCATGGTATTGAGGGTCAGCACCAGCAGAAACGACAGTACCACCAGCAGCACAAAGAGATTTCGCGCCTCTTTTTCCGTTACCGCACCGCTGGGCAGAGGTCGCCTGGCGGTACGCTTCACATGGCCGTCAATCTTGCGATCCGCATAGTCATTCACCACACAGCCCGCCGCGCGCATCAGCCAGACGCCCGCCACAAATACGGCCAGGATCCACACCGGCGGCACGCCAGGCGTAGCCAGCCAGAGCGCCCACAGCGTCGGCCACAGCAGCAGCAGTGCGCCAATCGGCTTATCCGTACGCATCAGGCGGTGATAGGCCAACAGCTTATTCTGCGTCAGACTCCACTCCATTTTCTTCTTCCTCTCAGTACAACGGCGACGCGGGTAAAAACAATTCGGTCAGCAGCAGCGGCTTACCGCTCAGCCGCAGACGAGAACGTCGGCCCCACAGGCCGCTGTCGCGGCCAATCTCAATAAAGTCCCGGGTTAACGCGGAGGCGGTAAAAAGATAGCGCCCCAGCGGCGTTTTTCCCAGCTGTTGCAGCGCCAGTTCGGGACCGGAGAGCGTCGAGGCTGGCACGACGGTACGTCCGGCAAGCCAGGGCACATCGTCAGCACACAGGATGATCTCCCGCAGCCAGTAGCGCGGCTCGTCAGGGAGCAGCGTCAGCGCTTCCGTTACCGCTTCGCGGGTCACAAACCCTTCCTGCACGACCGTCACGCTGACCCGTTTTCCCTGCTGCTCAAATTTTTTCGTCATCGAGTCTTCCAGCAACAGCCACTCCAGCAGTTGCGGATCCAGTTCAGGAACAGCATCAAAATAGTGTAGTGCGCGCAGCTGTTTCAGCGCAGGGTGTGACATGCGTAACTTCTCCGGGACATAACGTAACAGCATTGTATCGCAGAAAAGCATGAGTGGGGGCGGGCAAACGTCGATTGGCGATCAAAAGCGCAACAGGGACGCAACAGCGGAGGTTATCGCAGGAAAAATGGCGCGCCACACCGGACGCGCCGAAAGGCCAGGGCCTAAAATCAGCACTGTGGGGAGAACTTACCCCTTGCCTTTTACACTGCTGATAAATGTCGAACGGGCAGAGGTTGAGCCCAGACGCTCGGCTTCATTCAGCAATTTCAGGGCCTTATCAATATCACCACCGTCAACGGCCTGCCTGATAGCCTGGTTGAAGTAGCTTTCGGTATCGCCAAGCACCGGTGCAGACTTCACAGCAGGCTGCACCGCAACCTGTGCCGGTGCTGCGGCGGTGTTCCCGACGGTGTCCGGGCCAGGCGTGGACGAGCCAAACAGCGGTCCCACCAGCACGCTTGAACTGCTGCTGGATTTCACTTTTAGCGTCAGCACGCCGTCGGTCACATGGCGGGCCAGCGGATCGGGAATATCAGGTACCGCATTTCCTGCCCCCAGGGCATAGGCTTTCGCCGGGTCGATCAGGGTGGTGGTCTGCTGTAAATCCTTGTCGGTAGTAAACGCCAGCACATAGATTTTTTGCTGACCCAGCGCTGGCGTAATACGCATCACCCCTTCCAGGCGATCGGCATTCATCACGCCAGGCTGCTGGTAAGTAAAATAGCTGGCGGGGAAAAAGGCCGACTGGCTCATATTCTCATCTAGAATCAGTACGTTAGGTGCAAATACCTGGCTTCGTTTCTGAACCTCACTGGCAAGCGTGAGCGTCAGCTCGCCAATATTGGCGGGCACGCTCCAGGCCGCAACGGGTCCGCTAATGCCGGGGACAGCCAGCCGCTGACCGGCGGTGGCTACATTCAGGGTCTGGTTTATGGACGGGTCGGCCGGGGCCCAGTTCAGCTGCTGTAAAGCGGCGGTCGGAATGGCAGGTGCCGCGCGGGTGTTTTGCGGCACGATATTCACGTCGGCGAAGCTGGCGACAGGCACTGCGGCCAGCAGACTCGCGGACAAACAAAGAGCAACAAGACGTTTTTTCATTTTCATTGTTATCACCTTAATAGCACGGGCGCAGCGGTAGCCAGGCAATAGCGCGCGGCACCCGGGAAAGAGGGGCGAATGCCCCCCGGTCGGTTAAGCGCGTCTTACCACCAGATTTCCATCTGGGCACCGAAGCTCCACTCATCGCTGTCGCCACGGCTAAAGGTGTTGGTCGCTGTGTTGCTGTAGGCTTTACCCGGTTCGAAACCGGCGACGGTCCCGTTACCCGCTGGCGCATAGCCCCATTTCTCATCCCACTTCGCATAGGTCGCGAAGAGGCGGATAGCCGGACGGGACCAGATGCTGTCGCCCGCCTGCCACTGCTGGGCAAGGGTGATTTTGTACTGGCTGTTGGTGTCGTTGGTACGCTGGGATTTCACGTTGTCATAACCGACTTCCAGCAGGGTGCTCATGATCGGCGTCCATTTGAACATCGGGCGTACGCCGACAGTCCACCATTTGGTGCCGTTGTTGTTATCCCAGTCGACGTTCTGGTACATACCGACGTACATCAGATCCCAGCGCTCGCCCAGTGAAATCGCACCGTGATCGATCACGCGCCACAGACTGCCTTTGTTATTCACGTCATAGGCAATATCGTCGCTCACGCCCACGCCGGAGCCCTGAGACAACCCCTTACCCTGGGAACTCATGGAATCGGATGCATACTGCAGAACAAATTTGTTAAAGCCTTTCAGCATGCTCTGGGTGTGTTCGGCGGTTAACATCCAGCCATCTTTCGCCGCACCGTTGATCAGTCGGTAGTCATCACGCAGGTTGGCACGACCATAGCTCGCGCCCAGCTCCAGCGTACCGCCAGGGTTGGTTTCCAGCCCTGCCAGGCGCACGTCGAATACGTCGTTGGCGGTTTTCGTCGTGTAGTCGCGGATATCATTGCTGTTAAATGCAGAGGAGCCACCGGCTTCAGTGGAGCGGGTTGCGGCCAGAGAGAGTTTGCCGAAACCGAGATCGATATTTTCAAGACCGGCACCGGGACCGGAGATGTCCCAGTAGTAGAAGTCGATCATATGCACATCATGGCGCTGATAGAAACGCTTACCCGCCCAGATGGTAGAACCCGGCAGCCATTCAATCAGGTTTTTACCCTGGACGTTCGCTTCACGAAACGCGGGGTCGGTCCCTTCCCAGTCATTCTGCTGTGCAACGGAATAGGCAACGTTAGTATCGAAATAGAAGCTCTTGTCGCCCTCTTTCCAGACCTCCTGGCCCAGTTTCAGTTCAGCGTAGGTTTCACACTCGTTACCGAGACGATATTTACTTTGTGCCCCGGTCGCCTGGAAGCACTGCTGTTCACCGCCGCTCCCCGTCCAGCCAATACCGGAGCGGGCATAGCCTTTAAAATCGAGCGCGCCCGCCTGAGCGGACAGGACGCCCGCAGCGATAGCAACCGCCAGCGGAAGTTTGCGCAGAGTCATCATCATTCTATCTCCTGAGTCATTGCTTTTCGTTGTTATGGGATACCTGGACGCCCGGCTCTTTGTGTAGCCTACGACAGGCTGTGCCATCCTCACGGAACAGATGACAACGCTCTGGCGGCAAACCGATAGCGAAGGTGGAACCCTCTTCTACCAACACCACGTCGTTCTGGCGGTACACCAGGTTTTGACGAATGGCGGGGATCTGAATATGAATTTGCGTTTCATGACCAAGCTGCTCGACAACATGCACTTCGCCTTCCAGCGTGACGTCAGCAATATGGCTCGGCAGCAGATGCTCGGGGCGGATCCCCAGCGACATATTGGCGCCGACCTGAACACGACTGCTGTCGACCGGCAGCCAGACCTGCTGACGGTTAGGCAGCTCAACCTGGACCTGATCGATAGCGGTCGCGGTGACTTTGACCGGCAGGAAATTCATCTTGGGTGAGCCGATAAAGCCAGCGACAAAGCGATCGGTCGGATAGTGATACAGCTCCAGCGGCTTACCCACCTGCGCCACCCGGCCGGCATCCAGCACCACGATTTTGTCGGCCAGGGTCATCGCCTCAACCTGATCGTGGGTGACATAAATCATCGTGCGGCCCAGCCGTTTGTGCAGACGGGAGATCTCAATACGCATCTGGACGCGCAGCGCGGCGTCAAGGTTAGAGAGAGGCTCATCCAGCAGAAAGACGCGCGGCTCCGCCACCAGCGTACGACCGATGGCAACGCGCTGGCGCTGGCCGCCGGACAGCGCCTTCGGTTTACGCTCCAGCAGATGCGCCAGTTGCAGGACTTCAGCAACCTGGTTGACCTTCTGGTTAATGACCTCTTTTTTCGCCCCGGCCAGCTTCAGGCCAAAGGACATATTTTCCGCCACTGACAGATGGGGATAGAGGGCATAGGACTGAAACACCATGCCGACACCACGTTCAGCGGGAGGAATATCATTCATCCGCTTGTCGCCGATCATCAGGTCACCGCAGGTGATGGTTTCCAGCCCGGCAATCATACGCAGCAGCGTCGATTTGCCGCAGCCGGACGGCCCGACAAACACCACAAACTCCCCCTCCTGGATATAGAGATTGATTTCTTTCGATACCACCACGTCTCCCCAGGCCTTGGTGACATTCCGCAGATGTACGCTCGCCATGCCCTATCCCCCGTCATTACATCAAGATGGCCCGACTATGGGCTATTCCCCGACCGTGCAACTCCTCCACCCCGGGCTTTTTAATGGGGGAGGAGACGGGAGGATGACGGCAGAGGCTCTGCCACCGTCGTGGGCGCTGAAGGGGGATTTTCGTGATGGGAGCAGCAAAAATGGCCGCGTGTTTTTGTGCTCTGGTACGCATAACTACCAGTTATGCAACAGAGATCACACAAACAACCTGTGGGGCGTAGGGCTGAGGAGGATGGAAAGGGCTTGCTAAAACCGCAAACTGGGTAACGTTAAGCACGCCCTGTGTATCCACGAGCACATCACTAGAAAGGACGGGATATATGAAAATCACCACTGGCGCTCGCATCCTTGCGCTGTCGGCATTGACCACGATAATGTTTTCCGCCTCTGCCCTCGCCAAAATCGAGGAAGGTAAGCTGGTTATCTGGATAAACGGCGATAAAGGCTATAACGGCCTCGCCGAGGTGGGTAAAAAGTTTGAGCAGGACACCGGTATTAAAGTGACCGTTGAACACCCGGATAAGCTGGAAGAGAAATTCCCGCAGGTTGCCGCTACCGGTGACGGTCCGGACATTATTTTGTGGGCTCATGACCGCTTTGGCGGCTACGCCCAGTCCGGCCTTCTAACGGAAATTACGCCGGACAAGGCCTTCCAGGACAAGCTCTATCCTTTCACCTGGGATGCGGTCCGCTACAACGGCAAACTGATTGCCTATCCGATCGCGGTAGAAGCCCTGTCGCTGATTTATAACAAAGACCTGGTGGCGGAGCCGCCGAAGAGCTGGGAAGCGGTCCCGGCCCTCGATAAATCCCTGAAGGCGAAAGGTAAGAGTGCCCTGATGTTCAACCTACAGGAGCCATACTTCACCTGGCCACTGATCGCCGCCGACGGCGGATACGCCTTTAAGTTTGCCGACGGTAAATACGATGTTAAGGACGTGGGCGTTGCAAGCCCAGGGGCGAAAGCGGGACTCGGCTTCCTGGTCGACCTGATCAAAAACAAGCATATGAATGCCGACACCGACTACTCCATCGCCGAAGCCGCGTTTAACAAAGGCGAGACGGCCATGACGATTAACGGCCCGTGGGCGTGGGCGAATATCGATAAGAGCAAGGTGAATTACGGCGTTACGCTGCTGCCAACCTTTAAGGGCAAGCCCTCTAAACCCTTTGTGGGCGTGTTAAGCGCAGGTATCAACGCCGCCAGCCCGAACAAAGAGCTGGCAAAAGAGTTCCTCGAAAACTACCTGCTGACCGACGCGGGGCTGGACCAGGTGAATAAGGACAAACCGCTGGGCGCTGTGGCACTGAAGTCGTTCCAGGAACAGCTGGCGAAAGACCCGCGTATTGCCGCCACCATGGATAACGCCCAGAAAGGCGAAATCATGCCGAACATTCCGCAGATGTCCGCCTTCTGGTATGCGGTGAAGACAGCGGTAATCAACGCCGCCAGCGGTCGCCAGACCGTCGATGCTGCGCTGCAGGATGCGCAGGGTCGTATCGCTAAGTAATAAGATGTGTTCCCCCGCCTTCCCGTAAGGCGGGGTGAGAATTGTTAATTGCGGTAGAGGATTATCCCCATGGATGTCGTTAAAAAGAGGCACTGGTGGCAAAGCGAGAGGCTGAAGTGGTCAGTGATGGCGATGCTCAGCCTGCTGGTGGGCTATCTTGTGGTGTTGATGTATGCCCAGGGGGAATACCTGTTTGCCATCATGACGCTGATTTTAAGCTCGGTTGGCCTGACCATTTTTGCTCGCCGTAAGACCTACTCCTGGCGCTATGTTTACCCTGGCGTCGCCGGCATGGGGCTGTTCGTTATTTTCCCGCTGGTCTGTACTATCGCGATCGCCTTTACCAACTACAGCAGCACCAACCAACTCACCTTTGAGCGCGCCCAGCAGGTGCTGATGGACCGCACATATCAGGCAGGAAAGACGTATCAATTTGGGGTCTGGCCCGACGGTGATAAGTGGCGTCTGATGCTTAGCGATGGGGAGAGCGGCAAACACTATCTTTCAGAGGCTTTTACCTTCGGCGGTGAGCAGCAGCTCGCGCTACGGGAAACCGCAGCCGCTCCCGAAGGGGAACGCGCGAATCTGCGCACGATCGCCCAGAATCGTCAGGCCCTGAATCAGATTCGCGCCGTGCTGCCCGATGAAAGCACCGTGGTGATGAGTTCGCTACGCCAGTTTTCCGGCACGCGCCCGCTCTATACGCTGGCGGATGACGGAACCCTGACGAATAACCAGAGTGGCGTGAAATATCGCCCTGATAATGACATCGGTTTTTATCAGGCCATTGGCGGTGAGGAAAAACTCAGCCCCGGCTATACGGTCACCATCGGCTGGGATAACTTTACCCGCGTCTTTATGGACGAAGGGATCCAGAAGCCTTTCCTTGCCATCTTTGCCTGGACGATTCTGTTCTCGGTGCTTACGGTGGTGCTGACCGTCGCCGTCGGGATGGTGCTGGCCTGCCTGGTGCAGTGGGAAGCGCTGCGCGGCAAAGCGGTCTATCGGGTGCTGCTTATCCTGCCCTATGCCGTACCGGCTTTTATCTCGATTCTGGTCTTTAAGGGACTGTTTAACCAGAGCTTCGGTGAGATCAATATGCTGCTGGGTACGCTGTTCGGGATCAAACCGGCCTGGTTTAGCGACCCGACAACCGCCCGCGCCATGATCGTGATCGTCAATACCTGGCTGGGCTATCCCTATATGATGATCCTCTGCATGGGTCTGCTGAAGGCGATCCCCGACGATCTGTATGAAGCCTCGGCGATGGACGGCGCCGGACCGCTGCAGAACTTCTTCCGTATCACCTTCCCGCTGCTGATCAAGCCGCTGACGCCGCTGATGATTGCCAGCTTCGCCTTTAACTTTAATAACTTCGTACTGATCCAGCTGCTGACCAACGGCGGGCCGGACCGGCTCGGCACCACCACGCCCGCAGGCTATACGGATCTGCTGGTGAACTATACCTGGCGTATCGCCTTCGAAGGCGGCGGCGGGCAGGACTTCGGCCTGGCGGCGGCGATCGCCACGCTGATCTTCCTGCTGGTCGGTGCGCTGGCCATCGTGAATCTCAAAGCCACGCGTATGAAGTTTGATTAAGAGGGAAAAGACAATGGCTATGGTCAAATCAAAATCACAGAAGCTACGCCTGCTGCTGACGCATCTGGGCCTGCTGATATTTATTGCGGCCATTATGTTCCCGCTGCTGATGGTTATTGCCATCTCGCTCAGGAGCGGTAACTTTGCGACCGGCAGCCTGATCCCGGAGCAGGTCTCCTGGGAGCACTGGCGTCTGGCGTTAGGCTTTAGCGTTGAACACGCCGACGGCCGCGTCACACCGCCGCCCTTCCCGGTTCTACTGTGGCTGTGGAACTCGGTAAAAATCGCCGGGATCACCGCTGCGGGTATCGTCGCGCTGTCCACCACCTGCGCCTACGCCTTTGCCCGTATGCGCTTCCCCGGCAGGGCAACGCTGCTGAAAGGAATGCTGATTTTCCAGATGTTCCCGGCGGTGCTGTCGCTGGTGGCGCTCTATGCTCTGTTTGATCGACTCGGGCAGTATATTCCGTTTATCGGCCTGAACACGCACGGCGGCGTGATTTTCGCCTATCTTGGCGGTATCGCGCTGCATGTCTGGACGATTAAGGGCTACTTTGAAACTATCGACGGTTCGCTGGAAGAAGCCGCTGCGCTGGATGGTGCAACGCCGTGGCAGGCCTTCAGGCTGGTGCTGCTGCCGCTGTCGGTGCCCATTCTGGCCGTCGTCTTTATTTTGTCATTTATCGCCGCCATCACCGAAGTCCCGGTGGCTTCGCTGCTGCTGCGGGATGTGAACAGCTACACCCTCGCGGTCGGGATGCAGCAATACCTGAACCCGCAAAACTATCTGTGGGGCGACTTTGCCGCGGCGGCGGTACTGTCAGCAATCCCGATAACGCTGGTGTTCCTGCTGGCCCAGCGCTGGCTGGTTAATGGCCTGACGGCTGGCGGCGTGAAAGGTTAAGTTTCATCGTTAGAAAGCGGTAACCTTCACTATTATCCCCAACTTGTGATTGTCGTTCGGCGGCCTGCGGGCCGCCCTTTTTTATTCTCGCTTCAGGCGCCTGGAGTTACAGAGCCAGAGGGTGATCACCAGCAGCAGGATCGCACCGGAGTAGATCAGCACATCCATCGGCGACTTATGATCGACGATGATCAACCTGACGATAGCGGTGATACCGATATAGATAAAATAGCGCAGGGGGAAGTGATAACCGGACTGAAAATACTTCACAATCAGAGCGATAAACTCAAAGTACAGAAAATAAACGACCAGCCCTTCCACCAGCTCATACTTGCTGGTTTGCACCGGCGAAAAAAAAAGTACGTCTGCCAGATGCAGCGTCTCTTTACCGAGAAACACAACCAGTATCAACCCCAGGGTCAGCAGGCCAAGGTTAAGCACGGTCTGTAGAATCGTCGAGATAAACTCAACGCGTGGACGAGACAGCGACGTCATACGGCACCTCATTCTCTGTGATGAGTCTTCTGTATAGCGCAAAGATGTGATCCGGATCTACAATTTTTGCTTATGAGGACCCACTCCGGAGATGCTGACCGGCAATACAACAACAGTACCCGTTTAAAATATTCTGATTTTGCGTAAGCGGCATGGTGACGTAACGCATTACGCTCGCTTCCGCTCCCGCAACATCCTGACATAATAACCCATCCGCTTTTTATTCAGTTAGCGTATATCCCGAACTGACTGACGTTTTGTGGACGTAGCTAATCGTCCAGACGCCTCCGGCGCAGCGGTAAGCGTACAGGCTTAGCCCTTAGAATTCCTTTATCATTTGTAAACCTTGCTAATCAATATGCACGTGGGGCACTCCTCATCTAAAAGATTATGTACCACAGGCGTCATTCACCCTCGGTTTTATTTAAATAAGTTCCCACTCGCGAAATAACAATCATCGCAATATTGACAACAAGCATGCTGCAAACAAACGCGCCCATCGCTCGACTAATATGGATAGCGTCAGAAAGATAAGATCCCACCAGCGATACCGTGGTATCTGCACCTTCGACTCCCATAAAAAATGAGACCAGAAAAATAATAATTTTTTTTCGACCATAAAATGTCTGCTGTATAAGCGTAAATATCGCCGCCCCCGAAAAGGCGGCAGTAATCGCTGAATCATACAACTCGCCAAGGATATTTACCAGCATAAAGCCCCCTCGTTTGTTATATAAACTGGTCGGCAAAAGTCGTAAGAGAAAATGGCCAGCAAACACTCTGACCATTTACTTTCTTATTCAATCAAAAACATCAGAGTGCTTCTTTCCAAAGCGTAAAGCCGTCGACAGCGCCCGGTGCCCATGTGGCAACCCAGGCGGTGTGAGTCTGTAGACAGACCCATTTCTGACCGTTATGCATAACTTTCTCACCGGCCTGATAAGTGGCGTTAAGCACCCACTGATTTACACCAGGTTCAGGAGGGTTATCGCTATCGTCGTCTTCTTTCTGCTTTGTTGTAATTCTCAGAACATTACTCGGAACGGAAAGCCGATTATAAACATCGGTGGCGACGACAAAGTAACGTAAGGAGGTCGCTGGCGCTAATCCCACATCTTCATACCGCAGTTGATCAGCGGGAACGCGCGCGATTTCATCGCCTTCACGATAGACAATATACCCTTGCAACACATTAGCGCTGCTGGACGATCCCCACATCAGGCTCGCGCTGCTAGCTGTGACGCCCATACTGTGCAAATTCGTTGGTGCCGTTGGGGGTATCTCTGAAGCATTATCGGAAAGTGTGGTGACAGAAATACTCTGGCTTAGTGCCGATTCCTGACCTGCATTGTTCAGGCTGCTCACCGCATAGCTATACAAGGTACCGGCGTTAAGTCCCTCGTCACTGAAGGTTAAGCCGCTGATGGTAGCGATCAACGCGTTATCCCGGTAAAGACGATAAGATGAGGCTGGTGTAGAAGGCGCATTCCAGGCCAGAGAGATGGTGCTAGCTGTGGCATTTGTCGCACGTAATCCCGCTGGCGAGCCTGGCGCAGGTGCTGCGTCGCTGCCGACAAAATCCAGATCGATAACCTGATAAAAAGCATTTCCTGTGTCGGCTACTTCCCATACTGCCAGCAGCACATGATAGCCTGAACGTTCGGGCAGCATGACATCATGGACGGTTGGGTTCGGCGGCGTCAGCGCCCCGCCGTGGCTCCAGAAAGGCTGTTCCGACAGTTGAACCTGCCAGAAGGGTTCGCTTTCAAACTGATCGCGGCTCAGAGGCAACTCAGGATTCCAGTCCGGACGGGTAATAAAATAGTTCCAGCGCCGGGTCAGATGCGCTGCCGTATAGTACCAGCTTACCGTCAGCAGTTGATGAGATTCGACCTCGTGTTTTGTCCAGTGTCTGCCCGGCTCATCAAGGAATGCGCAATCCCCCTGATTGGCGCTGGCGATTTTACCATCCGGCGGCGGAAGCGCATTCGCCTGATCGTCCGATGCGAGGATATCCCGTAATCCGCTGGCAATTTGTGGAAAAAATTTACCTGCCTCACGCTGATTAAGCTGCCCGGTATTCATTTTTCCTTCTTCCCAGGCAAAATAAGCGCGTGATTTTGGTGAAAACATATGACCATGACGCAGCGTCGGCTGAACTTTCTTTTTACTAATAATATTGCTCATAATATTTACCTTAAAATTCGCGAAGAGATTCAACGAAGGTTCCACAGACTGGTTGCCTTTTCCGGGGCCCAGAAGATGTTTGAGTCGTGCGGCATCACGCAGACCCAGACTTTTTCATGCCGGTAAACCAGGTCATTATCGATATAGCGTTTGCCTGGCACCCACTCAGGAACATTCGGCACAACAGGCGGATTGACAACACCATCCGTCAGGCCGCCGTAGCGTTGAATAAACTCCCAGTTGTAAGGTACGCCAGTGCTGGTTGAGCCCGCATCCCAGTTAACCGACCATGTCATCAGACCACGAATCGGCAACCCGGCGGCCTCAAGACGAGCCAGCACATTTTTGACATCCTGTGGATCGATAACATAACCGGTCGCCGCCGCATCATTATTCGTCGGCAGACCAATAATAAATTTGTCGTGCGGGATCTTGATGAAGTTACGCGTGCCAGTAACAAGGCTTTCTGTCAGGTAGTAGAGAAAATCCTCTTTCTGCGCATCGTCGTTTTGCGCAATCCAGCCAACACCATCGACCCAAACACCATCACCGCCCTGGTTATAAAACTGCGGAGCAATGTAATCATAATATCCCTCCAGCGCATTGATATAAGCGACATATTCTCGTCCATTAGTCAGATAAGGGAACTCAGGAGCCATGCTGATAATAAAATCACGCCCCTGGTTTTTATAATAATCCTTGACCATTCGGAGAGCTGCCGGAATAACCGTCTGATTATCAGCAGCCGTAATTGCATTCTGCTCCAGATCGATATCCAGACCATCAAAACCGAATTTGCTCACCAATTCCTGTATGCGTGAAGCCAGGGCAAACTCGTCACCTTTATTCATTTCGATATGCGCATCTGCTCCGCCCAGAGAAATAAGTACCTTTCTTCCCTGACTATGCAACACATCGACCTGCTGGCGGAACTCAGCGTCAGTCCCTTTATACGGTTTGAAATCAGGAATAGTATCGCTGCTGCCATCCATGACTTTCATAAAAGCAACGGCGATAATATTGTAGCTACTGGGAATCTCCGTCAGCGACATTTCTTTGAAGTTGCCGCCACGGTAACCCTGTCCAGACGAAGATGGCCAGTTATGCCAAAACCCCATGATGATATTTCCCTGCATATATAACCTCATTTAGAAAATTAGTTTCACCACCATATTAGATAGCTTCACTACTGACACAGCATGTCGTGAAGCTGTAATTATTATTAAACAGCAGCTCCCTAAAACCAATTTCAAAACCCGCAATGGGACCGTGCAAAAACCAGCATTGCATTGAAATATAATATTTTATTTAACATTCTTTAATGTTTGTTTATTGATTTTCTTTCAAAATCGCATAAGTATGGATGCGCTCTGTCTTTTCATACATATTGAGGGTTGTAAAATTGCTTATATCCAAAACTCTTGAATCATTTATAGAAGTAGCAAAGAAGAAGAATATAAACAAAGCCTCTACTTCACTTAACCTGACAGCGTCACCGATATCCCGCAGAATAAAAATACTGGAAGACTGGGTGGGCTTTAAACTTTTTATCAGGATGCAAAATGATTTTGTTCTGACGAAAAGAGGCCGGGCCTTTTATGAGGAAATATTGCCATATCATGAAAAAATATCCCTTCTGGAAAAAACATATAAGAAAAGAAAACGAGTTATTCATAAGGAAAATTTGCTAAGGATCGGTACCGAGCTATTGAGTCATCAGACAATCAATGAATTTATGGAGCATTTCAGAAGGAATAAAGATATAGACCATGTTTTCTATTTTGAATGCAGCAAAGAGAGCGCGCTCGAAAGACTGCTGGCGGGAGATATCGAGATATTACTATCACACAGAACTATCAGTCATGAGCATGTTTCATTTCTGGAACTGGAATCAAAGCAGATGTCTCTGGTGTTCTCTGATAACCTCAGACAGGCAATATGTGACAAAAGCATAAATACTGTTTTTATTATTGAACAAAGAACCGTTGATCAAGATAACTTTAATAAAATATCGACATACATTTGCACGTCTTATCCCAACGCCGACATTCTTATTGTTAATAGTTTTTTGCCTTATATGGAGTTAATCGAAACGGGGAGTGCGGTTGGCATTGTCAATGAGATGTTCCCTTTGACACACCAGCGAAATGGAAACACAGTAATATTTCCCTCAATTAATCAGATGAAAATTAATGTCAGCCTGAAGACACATATCTATTTCCTGAAAAGTAATGAATATATATCAAAGCAACTTGCGGGAGTGACATAAATATCCTCAAGACCAGGCCGCAAAGACGGTGCCTCCTACGCAATTCGCCGTGGGAGGCACTGCATTAACTAGCGAAAATGGTTGCTCTTATCGCTGGTGATGCTGTAGAGGTCAAACTTACGTCCCAGCTTCTGGCCGCCGTCACGCGTCAGCGGCGTCCAGCCAATGGCTGCACGGCTGCGGGTCGGGCCAGACGTAAAGAGATCCAGCGGGACGGAAACGTACACCCCTTTGGTGAAATCCCCCTCCCCGTACTGTTCCGGCGAGACGTTGGTAATGGAGGCATAAGCCCCGACCACAATGCCGCTGTCAAAGTGCTTCATCACCTCCAGGGTACCACCCTTATCCCCTGCCAGATACTGGCCCACGCTGGCTTTGATCAGCACGTTGTCGGCGAAGGACGGGTTCCAGTAGGCGGTAAAGTGGCCTGTTTTAGCGCTGTAGTCGGTGAACTTCATCATCTCTTTCGCACTACGCCAGTCACGCTGTTTGACATAGTTAGCATCAATGCCGAACGCCCAGTTGCCGTCAACAGGACGCCACAGCAGCTCGGTACCCGCACCGCCGTACATGGTTTCCAGATAGCCACCGTAAACCTGGCCGTAGAAGTTATTCCCCAGATACTGGAAATAGTTAGCCTGCAGGTTGTTGATGTAGATATCGTTTTCAACATATTCACGCACATAGGTACGCACGCGCGGCAGGGCCGAATCCCGCGGTGGGTTGGTGTAGTTAAATTTATCGTAGTTATTCTTCAGGTTAGCGAACAGGCTGCCGGTCGTCAGCAGGTGATCGGTCACCCACCAGTCAGCGGTACCCATCACACCCAGCTGGTACATATAGAAACTTTCCGGGCCACCGAGGGACTGGTTGAGCACCGGATCGATGTGGAAGTTAAGGCTCTTCTTATCGATATACCAGCCCTGCTCCGTGTTATCCGGTACGACCGGTGTGACCCGTTTTTGCACCAGCTCGGTTTCATGTCCCAGCGGCTCACCTTCCAGATGGCGCTTCAGGCTATCCACATCAACCTCTGTGGTAACCTGCGGCATATTCAGGCGATTTTCGGTAATCCGCAGGGTGTGAACGTCTTCAGGCAGATCGTTCATGATAATGCGCTTCGCACGTTCGGTGCCTTCTGTCGATTCACGATATTTCACCTGCTCGCCGGTGACGTACAGGACGTGATCCTTAACCTCAATTTTGGGATCGGCCAGTCCGGCATTGTATTTCAGCAGGGTCAGCTGATTTGCCACAACGGAGTGCTGCAGGATGGCGTCCTGCTCCTGCGGCTGATACTGCGGGCGCGCATTATCGTTATAGCGAGGGCGTAAATCGTTGAAATTGGTGCGCAGCGTAAAGCCAAACATCACCGTATTGCCACGTTCATAGCTAAGATTGACGTCCGCCCAGTCGGCCACACGGTAAATGGCCCCAACGTTAAAGTTACTGCGCTGGGGCAGCTTGCCGGCAAAGTCTTCCTGATAGTTGTTACCTTCGTACTCCAGCTTCAGGCGCAGCGGCTGCCACGGCGTCTGGTACTCTACCCCACCAAATAGCGATGCCGGGCCGTGAAGCATCTGGCTGGCGTCGACAGAGCCAGCCTGGCCGTAACTGTTGTCGCGATAGCAGTACTTCTGGCTGTAGCTACACAGCGGGTTAGTGATATTGCCGGACGTGCCGAGATAGCCCCACCCCAGCCCCAGGGAGAAGTCGAACGGCCCCCAGGCTTTGTTGGCCACAATATACTCTGCATCGAAAAGGCCGGTACCGCCGATGTCTCGTGCCCCCACGGCAACCTGCGGCAGCCAGTATCCCTCTTCCCACAGCCGCAGCTTAAGGTCGAAAGCTTTATCTTTATAGCTCTGGTTGCCGGAGAAAGCGTCGACGGAGCTATATTGTTTGGTTCGCACATCCGTATAGCGCAGGGATGTTTCCAGCCACGGAAAAAGCTGAATGGAGGCGGAGTAGTAACGATACTGATCGTTATCACGATAGTTAAGGCTCAGCTCACCGTCGGGTGCCATACGCGCCGTCGGCGTCTGTAACAGGCCCACGCCGCCGAAATCAGACTGGGAAGGACCCACCGGCGCCGGATATGTCTGAGCATGGCAGGCGACGCTGACGCTCAGCGCCAGCAAACTATAGAGGTAGGCTTTCTTCATTTAATCCGGTATCCGATGCGTCAGGGAGTGAAGAATGTCGGCGTTCAGCGTTTCCCATTTGCTGGTCCACAGCGAGTCGCTGAATCCCACAAAAATTACGCTGCCTGGCATAGGTTCAACGTGGCGTTTATTCCAGTAAGCTACGGGGACCTTTTGCGTCCTGCCATCCGGATAAATCACCCAGGCGTAGCTGCGCTCGGCGCCGCTCAGCAGGTCCATATCATCGAGGTAGTCCGCCACATCACGACCGGGCGTGAAGTTTTTTTTGCCTGGCCCACTGATAAGCCCCATAACGGTAATGGTCGAGGGCTGCGGGCCAACCCACAGGCTGTACTCTCCCTGCAATGGCACATTGGTCCGGGGCCGGATGCGCAGCACATCAGGATCGAGCGGTACCAGCTGCCGACCGACGACCTTAAGCGTCTCAAGCTGACGGCGCAGAGACTGAATGGCGGCACCATCATCACCACCTTCGTCAGCGGCAAGCGAACCGAGCTGGGTAAGCAGCGCCTGATGGCGCTGCTCCGCAGCTGCCGTTGTCTGCCGTTCGGCGATAACCGCGCCCGGCCACCAGCTTTCCGCCAGTCGCGGCTGGGCAACCAGATCGACCAGACGTTCGGCACCGGTCAGTTTGATGGAATCTTTGCTGCCTGCGGTAAAGACCTCAACGTTGCCAGCGGCAAGGGCCGCCGATGAGGCAAAAAGGAAAAAGAGCAGTGCTACCGGAATTATCTTCATTCTTTGGCCGCCTTAATCAGCGTGGTCTCAACCGGGAAGTAATCCGCCCCCAGATACTGCCTGGACTGACGGATTTGTCCTTCACTGTCGACCCAGAAACGGTTAGTCCAGCTGGCGTTATCCGTTGAAACCTCTTCTTCAAGCACGCGCACTTCGGTGACGTCGCTGCCCAGCGTCAGTGTATCGGTGCCATCCCAGCGGAAAACAGAATGGGCCGTGGCGTAGCGCACCTGCTGGTATTCGGTCCAGCCCATCGTGCGGGTCCATTCGGCACCGTCAATAATTTGATTCGGCTGTGCCAGCGGATCGGCGGCAAGGTTACTCACTTCAATCAGATTGTCGCCGCCGAGGCGCGTTTTGACGATGCGTCCACGCTGGGTAACGATTGTCGCCCGATCCTGGGTGACCCACTTCTGCTGCCCGTTTTCTGAGAAAGCGAGTACCACAAACAGCTGGGGGCCATAGTTCAGCTGCATGTACTGGCTGGCGTAGGGCATATTGAGGATATCGTCATCGGTGAGCTGTACGCCGTCTGCGCCAAAAATACTCTCACGTAAAGAATGCCCGAGGCTTTGGGTGGTTTCCGAACATGCCTGAAGCAGCAGGCAAAGCAGAATGATTACGGGTCGCTTCACGACTCTTCTCCAGAGGGGCAAAATAACCACACCGAAGTGTGGTTATGGTTAATATCCCCGTAATTACCGGGTACTGGTTGTTGTGGTGGTCGTGGTTCCGGTATTGGAACCATCACCGCCACCGGTAGCCGCCAGGGCGACACCGACTGCTGAACCTACGGTAGTGGCGCTGGTTGCCGTTGAACTACCGGCAGACACAAACGTCGCTGCAGACCCTGCTGCTTCACCGACCTGAACCGGTGCAGCATAGACAGACGTCGCCGCAAGCGCAGCTATGGCAAAAATGCCATACAGTGCTTTTTTCATAACAATTTCCCTTCATTGAATGAATGGAGAGTTACCTGAAAGGCTCCAGGCGGGATCGAGTATACACAACTAAAGCAGGCTGTTTACGGCGTGTCTAAATAGCGCCGGTGTTTTAGGATAAATGTACGACGAGCGTGACAATTATGAGACTTTAAGATAAAAAAACATTTTAATTCAATATATTAAAATACTGACCCAGAAAGGACGCATCCGTATATTCCGAAAATAGCAGGAAAAAACAGGCGGGGTTTTCTATTTTTCAGACAATACTCAATACTGAATTTTGCATAAGAACACAGACAACAAGAATCATCCGATAAAAAAATGCCGGTAACGTACCGGCATTTTTTATCGGATTTAATTAATTATCCACGCCAGGCCTTATAGCGGTTAATTAAGCCATTGGTCGAACTGTCATGGCTGGCAACGTCTTTGCTGTCACCCAGCTCAGGCAGGATACGGTTTGCCAGCTGTTTACCCAACTCAACGCCCCACTGATCGAAGGTGAAGATGTTGAGGATGGCGCCCTGAGTAAAGATCTTGTGCTCATACAGAGCAATCAACGCACCGAGGCTGTAAGGGGTGATGTCACGCAGCAGAATGGAGTTCGTCGGACGGTTACCTTCGAACACTTTGAACGGCACAACGTGGTCCAGCGTGGCCGGATCTTTACCCTGTTCGCGATACTCCTGCTCAACCACATCCCGTGCTTTACCAAAGGCCAGAGCTTCAGTCTGGGCGAAGAAGTTAGACAGCAGCTTCGGATGGTGGTCGGACAGCGGGTTATGAGTGTTAGCCGGTGCGATAAAGTCGCACGGTACCATTTTGGTGCCCTGATGGATCAGCTGGTAGAATGCGTGCTGGCCGTTAGTCCCTGGTTCACCCCAGATAATCGGGCCAGTCTGGTAATCCACGGCGTTGCCATTGCGGTCCACATACTTGCCGTTGGACTCCATATTGCCCTGCTGGAAGTAGGCCGCAAAGCGGTGCATATACTGGTCATACGGCAGGATCGCTTCGGTTTCAGCACCGAAGAAGTTGTTGTACCAGATGCCGATCAGCGCCAGTAGCACCGGCAGGTTTTTCTCTGCTTCGGTGTTGGCGAAGTGCTTGTCCATTGCATGTGCACCGGAGAGCAGCTCTACAAAGTTGTCGAAGCCCACGGACAGGATAATAGACAGGCCAATGGCGGACCACAGAGAGTAACGGCCGCCGACCCAGTCCCAGAACTCGAACATATTGGCCGTATCGATACCAAACTCACCCACCGCTTTACCGTTGGTGGACAGCGCCGCAAAATGTTTGGCCACATGCTGGTTATCACCCGCCGTTTTCAGGAACCAGTCGCGTGCGCTGTGGGCGTTGGTCATGGTTTCCTGAGTCGTAAAGGTCTTGGAAGCGACCAGGAACAGAGTGGTTTCCGGGTTCACTTTTTTCAGCACTTCGGCGATATGGGTACCATCGACGTTGGACACAAAATGCATGTTCAGGTGGTTTTTGTACGGGCGCAGCGCTTCGGTCACCATAAACGGACCAAGGTCGGAGCCGCCGATTCCGATGTTCACCACGTCGGTAATCGCTTTGCCGGTGTAGCCTTTCCAGCTACCGGAAATAATGGCTTCAGAGAAGGATTTCATCTTCTGCAGCACCGCATTCACTTCCGGCATCACATCTTTGCCGTCAACCACGATCGGCGTGTTGCTACGGTTACGCAGCGCCACGTGCAGCACCGCACGATCTTCAGTACGGTTGATCTTCTCGCCGGAGAACATAGATTTAATCGCACCGGCCAGGTCAGTTTCTTTCGCCAGTGCCTGCAGCTTGCTGAGGGTTTCTTCGGTAATACGGTTTTTGGAAAAATCCACCAGCATCTGGTCGTCGAAAGTGGCGGAGAACTTGCTAAAACGATCCGCATTTTTCGCAAACAGTTCTTCGATGGTTACGTCTTTTACGTCGTCATAGTGTTTCTGTAATGCCTGCCAGGCAGCGGTCTGCGTGGGATTGATATTTTTCATTAGCAATACTCTGGTTTGATTTGAAAATGTCGACTGAGGTCGATTGTAGCGCCTGACGAAGGTTTTGCGATCGATTTTGTGCGGTTACCCCGGCGCCCTTCGACGCCCGGACAAAAACGCTGCAAAAACGAGGGTTATTAGTCATTTTTCTTACCGGCTTTCGACCATGAAAAATCCGCATAATCGCAACATTGACTCTCTCCCGTTAACCCTTTATTTATACCTGTGCTATCTGCCTGATGCAGATAATCGTATTACCAACGCTTTTCGCATACATAGCGGGAAAGGCGATGGTAATTGCCAGAAGAGGCGCGTTGTCCAGGTAAAATGTCGAGAAGCCGATTCATTGATGACATTGGAGGGGGTACAACGCCGAGGTGGTGAATGTCCGGCAGCGTTCACTATCGGCTACAGGGGCTGAATCCTCTGGGTTGTCACCAGAAACGTTCCCGGTCGGTCGTTTCTTGCCCGCGAAAATAATGGAAGCGGGCAGACAAGGTGGAGCACTTCTGGGTGTACCGTAGTGGTTTTGCTTTCTGCGTCTACCCCTTATATCGCTCTTCCCTTGTGCCATAGCTGAATACTTGACACGAGGTTGTATAACAATGACTCACCCAGCTTCATCACTTGTCGTCGCCAAATTCGGCGGCACCAGCGTGGCCGATTTCGATGCCATGAACCACAGCGCCAATGTCGTGCTTGCCGATCCCAATACGCGTCTGGTGGTCCTGTCCGCCTCTGCGGGCGTCACCAATCTACTGGTCGCCCTCGCGGAAGGCCCGGAAGCGACCGAGCGCTTTGTAAAACTCGACGCCATCCGCAAAATTCAGTTCGATATTCTTGATCGCCTCTCTCATCCGAATGTGATCCGTGAAGAGATCGAACGTCTTCTGGAAAATATCACCACACTGGCAGAAGCCGCATCGCTTGCCACCTCCACCGCACTGACCGACGAACTGGTCAGCCACGGCGAACTGATGTCCACGCTGCTGTTTGTTGAAGTGCTGCGCGAGCGCGGCGTTCAGGCCCAGTGGTTTGACGTGCGTAAAGTGATGCGTACCAGCGATCGCTTTGGCCGGGCCGAACCGGACGTTGCAGCCCTTTCCGAACTGGCTACCCAGCAGCTGGCACCGCGTCTGCCTGAAGGCATAGTGATTACCCAGGGCTTTATCGGCAGCGAAGCCAAAGGCCGTACCACCACACTTGGCCGCGGCGGCAGCGATTATACCGCCGCCCTGCTTGGCGAAGCACTACACGCCAGCCGCGTGGATATCTGGACCGACGTCCCGGGCATCTACACCACCGACCCGCGCGTGGTGCCGGCAGCAAAACGCATTGATGAAATCGCCTTTGAAGAGGCTGCTGAAATGGCGACCTTTGGCGCGAAAGTTCTGCATCCGGCGACCCTGTTACCC